>OIYV01000530.1_pt1 | contig 21642 bp, 12 predicted proteins | sample 1588251 | NCBI WGS metagenome assembly OIYV01 (sample SAMN03283282) | human gut metagenome | biome: human-associated habitat; material: feces | host: Homo sapiens | place: Peru | collected 2012
CGCATTTAGTGCCGGCAGAGAAGCCGCCCGCACCGCCGCCGTTTTCGAGCTGCGGAGCGTAGATGACGCGATCGGTGCCGCCCTGCGCATCGGGCTGCTCGGTGTCGATGCCCCACAGTTTGGCCAAGCGCTCGTTGAACGCAGAGCACATGGCCTCGGTCTCGCGCGAATTCTCGTTATCGACAATCACAATGCGCCAAGGCGCGGCCGTGAGCTCGGTCATGGAGTCGAACAGATTGGCCAAGAGCTCCTGGCGCTTATAGGTGACGACGACGATGGCGAGCTTGTCGATGGGGGCGGGAAGGGTTGAAGGCATGGGGCAATATATCCTTTCACGCGCGGTAGTTATGCGCCGCACGGAAGCTATCGAATACGTCCATTGGACTGTCCTATTGTAAAGGCTCGCCGCGCTTTGTCGGCAAGGTTTGAATAAAACGCAGGAACCTGCCACGGGTGTGGCGACTGCAACGTTGGGCGTTGGCGTGCTTATTGCTGGTTGAGACTGCGGACGATACGGCTTTTAACTGCGTCTACTACGAGAAGCACCAGGGCAAAGACGATGCTGATGGCCGTTCCGGTGGCAATGCATATGGATGCAGGGTTGCTTTGGGTGACCAGTATGTTTGCAAGTATCGTGTTGAAGATAGGGCGCCAAAGGCTGCTGGCGAGCGACTGCATCACATAGAATCCGAGTGTGGCGGCGGATAGGGTGACGGTGATGCGTGCGACTCGCGGTTTGCTCGAAGCGTTGTGTTGGGTTGCCGCAAAGAGTAGAGAAGCACCGGCAAAGGCAAACGAGATCAACGAGGTTGATTTGTAGGAGAGGGTCGCCATCGCTGTGAGGTTACCAGTGAGGGAAAATGCGCCCCCTAGGATGATGACTATTGCCAAAACCGCTATGAGTGACCGCCTGCCCAGGGAGCGCGCCCTGTCCGAATCCATGCTGTCGGTAACGTCGCGGAGCAGCCCGCCCGCCAAAAACGCAACGACGTACGTGGCGGCGCTCATAATCTTTTGGAGCCAAGAAAACTCGCCGCCGCTTGTTGAGCTCGTGGCTGCCAAATAGCCATTAGCAACAAATGCGAGGATGCCGATGATAATGACCGCTGCCGTGTAGCTCTTGTGGGAGAGCCGGCTCTTGGCTAGTCCAAACAATGGCGCCATGAAGACTGTGGCAGCGTAGACCCAGATAAACTCGAGTCCCAGGGTGTACCAATAGTGCGTGGCAAGGGAAACATCGGGAATGGGGGAGATAGCCGTGGACCATGCGAGCGCTGCCAGGCAATAGAACGCTGTAGGTAAGACAACCTTGCCCAGACGCTGCGCCGTCCGTTGCATCTGCAACGGACGGGTCGCCCCATCATTCCAGGCGCGTGCGGCCGAGGCGATGAGAAAATACCCCGAGATCATAAAGAAGACTTCGTTGGCCCAGCAGCCCAGCAAGTTAATAAAACCGAGGACGCCGGAATAGGGGAAGACAACAAGCGGTGCGTATTCCGGCATGCCGGTACAGACGGCCTGGAAGGCCCACTGAAAGGTATGGAACACTGCGATTCCGGCGACCGCGACGAGGCGCAGCGCTTCGATGGGTATGTTGCGTGCGGCTTTGGGCTGCATGACGTCCTTTCTTATCGGTTTGCCTCTGCGAGCTCCATAGATTATATAAACGCCCGCTAGCGCGCTGACCCTTTGATACCATGAAACGACAGGTATTTCCTAAGGAGCACATTTGTCTACTAACGCCTCTGGCAGCCCTGTTCTGTCGCTGCTTATTCCCATTTACAATGTTCAGCGCTACCTGCGCGAGTGCCTCGATTCCGCCCTGGCGCAGACGCTCAAGGATATTGAGATCATCTGCATTAATGATGGTTCGACCGATAACTCGCCGGATATCATCCGCGAGTACATGGAGCGCGACGCGCGTGTGAAGATGATCGATAAGGCCAACAGCGGCTACGGCGACTCGATGAACCACGGCCTGGAGATGGCCCGCGGCAAGTACGTGGGCATCCTGGAGTCCGATGACTTTATGGCGCCTGACGCGTTGGAGAAGCTCGTGTCGGCAGCCGAGCGCTTTGATGCTGACTTTGCGAAGGCCAACTTCGACTTCTACTGGTCCAAGCCCGAGGAGCGCCGCTCGCTGCACGAGATGTTTAAAGCCAAGGACTGTGGCAAGCCAGTGCACCCGAGCGATACGACGCAGTTCTTTAAGCAAAAGCCGTCGATTTGGTCGGCCGTGTACCGTCGCGATTTTCTTGAGCGCAACGGCATTAAGTTCCTGCCGACTCCGGGGGCATCCTTTCAGGACACGTCATTCGCCTTTAAGGTGATCGCGTGCGCCGATAAGGCTGTTTACCTTCATGATGCCGTGTTGTCTTATCGCCAGGACAACGAGAATTCCTCGGTCAATTCTTCGGCTAAGGTCTTTTGCGTCAATACCGAGTATGCCGAGATTGAGCGTTGGATTCGAGAGGATTATGCCCGCGACCACGCAAGTGATGACGTCGCGCGCATGCTCAAGTTCAATCAGCTCATTAAGTACGATTCGTACATGTGGAACTACGTGCGCCTGGCGCCTAAGTTCTATAAGGAGTTCCTGGTGCAGATGGCCAAGGAGTTCCAAGCGGCCTTGGACGCGGGGAAGTTTTCGCTTGACGACCTCAAGCCGTGGAAGCGCGCGAATCTCGCTGCCATCCTCAAAGATCCTGAGGGCTGGGTTGACGAGCATCCGAGTTTCGCGACGGATGGTGCCTTGGGGCGTGCTAGGTATTACGCCTCGGTTGGAGGCCCCGGCGTGGTCGCTGCCTTCCTCATCGAATCGCTGAGGGGGTAGGTCGACATGGGAGAGGCCTCGTGTCCTAAAGCTACCATTGTCGTCCCCGTTTACAACTCTGCGCGCTCCATTCAGCGATGCCTCGATTCGCTGTTGGCCCAGTCCGAGCGCTCGATTCAGGTTGTCTGCGTCAACGACGGTTCGACTGATGATTCGTTGAACGTGTTGCGCCAGATCGCGCAGGCCGACGATCGCGTACTGGTGATTGACCAGGAAAACGCGGGCGTCTCGTGTGCTCGAAATGCCGGTATCGATGTCGCCGAGGGCGAGACCGTCTTTTTTGTAGACGCCGACGATTACATCGATGCCCGGACGGTCGAGCACGTGCTGCATTCCATGGAGTCTGCAGATGCCGAGGCCGCCGTTTTTGGCGGCGTCTGTGAACCTGCCGATGCTGCCCCCAAGCGCGTCCAGCAACTCATGAGCCCCAAAGCTGGTACCTTCGGCGCCCGTGATCCCCAACTGCTGTTCCATTCGAATGCGCAGCCCTATGCCTGCCGTGCGGCTTTTTCGTGCGAGCTGCTCAATCGCGAAGGCATTCGCTTCGCCCCCGGTTTGGCTTTGGGCGAGGACGTCGTCTTCCAATTTGCGGCTTATGCGCTTGCCCGTAAGACCGTCGTCATGCCGGACAAGTTCTACCACTACGTGATGGAGAGCGAATCGGCGACGCACGAGTTCAACAGTGCCGAGGCTCGTGCCAAAAAGCTTGACGCCCACATGAGGATGCTCGAGGAGGTCTTGGAGGGCTGGGCGGCCTACGGTCTTTTGGACCTGTGTCCCGGCGAGCTGATAACTTGGTTTTTGGACCTTATTGTGTTCGACCTGGCGCGCTTGGATGCCGATGACTTCCATCGCGTGGCGGCTCGCGTCAACATGGACCTCGCGACGTTTTTGGGAACGGACTGGGCAGATATGCCTGCCAAGGGCGCTGTTTGCCGTGTTGCCCACAAGTTCGTTGCGACGACCTCGGGCGTTTCGATGGCAGACGCCACGCTGTTCTATCTTTCGACTCGCGGTCTCAAAGCCTGCCTGGAGCGCTTCCTCTAATTCCAAGCGCTGCCGCCCGCCGCAACTCGGCTGCTAAAATAACCCTGTTACACGCTATTCAACAGGAGGTTCTCTTGCAGAACTCTGATACCCCTAAAGTTTCGCTGCTTGTTCCCATCTGCAATGTTGAGCGCTACCTGCGCGAGTGCCTCGATTCCGCCGTGGCGCAGACGCTCAAGGACATCGAGATCATCTGCATCAACGACGGTTCTACCGATAGTTCGCCAGATATCATCCGCGAGTACATGGAGCGCGACCCCCGTGTAAAGATGATCGACAAGGCCAACAGCGGCTACGGCGACTCGATGAACCGCGGCCTGGAGATGGCGCGCGGCGAGTACGTGGGCATCCTTGAGTCCGACGACTTTATGTTTGAGGATTCGCTCCAAAAGCTGGTCGCCAAGGCCGATGCTGAGCATGCCGATGTCGTTAAGGGCGACTTTTACCTGTATTGGTCCACGCCCAGCGAGCGCCGTGAGCTGTTTGAGATCATCGACGAGCATATGACGGGCGCCGCGTATCGCCCCGTCGATCGCCCGGGCATCTTCTACCGCAAACCTTCCATTTGGTCGGCTATCTATCGGCGCGAGTTCCTCAACGACAATCAGATTCGGTTCCTTCCCACGCCGGGTGCCTCGTATCAGGACGCAGGCTTTAACTTTAAGGTTTGGGCGTGCGCCGAGCGTGCCGCGTTTATTGCGGACCCCATTTTGTGCTATCGCCAGGATAACGAGAAGAGCTCCGTTAATTCGCCCAACAAGGTGTTTTGCGTGTGCGACGAGTATGTCGAGATGCAGCGCTTTTTGGACGAGCGTCCCGAGCTCAAGGCTCAGCTTCAGGGCATTTTAATGCGCATGAAGGTCGATACGTACCGCTGGAATGATGAGCGCCTGGTCGACGAGCTGCGCGAGCAGTTTTGGGAGAAAGCCTCGCCCGAGCTCAAGGCCGACTGGGACGCCGGTCGCTTTGACCTGTCGCTGTTCGACCCGCGCGGCGAGACCGACTTGCGCTTGATGGTCAAGTCGCCCCGCGCCTACATCGATTCGCGTTTTGACTTTAAGAAGCCGGGCAAGCTCAATACGTTTAAGCACTACTTTAAGATCGGCGGCCTGCCGCTGGTCTGGCGCGTGCTGACGTATCAGCGCACCTACGGCGATAACCCGCATCCCGACGACGTGCCGGCGGCACAGTAGGAGCGCGTGACCATGGCTACCCCCAAGATTTCCGTTGTTGTTCCCATCTATAAGGTGGAGGAGTGCCTGGCATGGTGCCTGGACTCCCTGCTTGCACAGGACATGCCTGATTGGGAAGGCGTGCTGGTCAACGACGGCTCGCCGGATGGTTCGCGCGACATCGCGGTTGCCTACTGCGAGAAGGACGCACGTTTTACGCTGGTCGATAAGGGGAACGGCGGCCTTTCGAGCGCGCGCAATGCGGGCATCGCTGCGTCCACGGCGCCCATCGTAGCGTTCTTGGATTCCGACGATCGCTTTACGCCCGATGCGTGCCGCGTGATCGTCGATGCCTTTGAGTGCGAGGACTGCGACGTTTTGACCTTTGGCGCGAATCCGTATCCGCTGGAGGCGGGGTATCCGTGGCTTAACTATGTGCTGAGCCCGCGCGATGTGTCGTTTGAAGGCTATTGCTCTGACCTGCTGTTTAAGGAAGCATCTCGCCCCTTTGCCTGGCGCACCGCCTGCAGGCGTGAGTTTTTGTTGGGTAACGGGATCGTGTTCGATGAAACCGTTAAGTATGGCGAGGACCAGGTCTTCGATTTTGCTGTGTACGGTCGTTCGCACAAGACCGCGCTTATTTCGAACAAGCTGTACGACTACCGTGTGGCGCGCAAGGGCTCGCTCATGGACACCATGCGCTATGACGACGAGACGCGCCTGCTAGAGCACGTGAAGATTTACTCCGCTGTGCTGGCTGACTGGCAGCGCGACGGCCTCGATGCCCAGCATGCCGATGACCTTGCGTACTTTCTATGCGATCTGGTGCTGTACGATGCACTCAGGTTGCTGGGTTCGGACTGCGGCAAGGTGTTTGCTGCCGTTGCCACGGTGCTTGCCGGCTCTGCCGTGGGCAGCGATACTGCGCTCGCACAATGCGCTCCTTCTGTTGCTGCTATGGTGCGTGCAGCGCTTACCAGCAAGGCCCCCAATGCCCGTGAGTGCAAAAAACTCATGTTCGATTACGACGTCTTGAGGTTTGGGCGCCTGGGTGCCTGCAAGCGCATGGCAGCGAACGCCCTGGGAAAGCGAGAAGTGTAGATGAGTATCAAGCGTTTGGCACTTTGCCGCAGTCAGGGCCGTCTGTTTGTGCTGCTTCGTTTTGCCGGTCAGGATGTCGCCGCGCTTATTGAGCGGGAGGGTTCTCAAGCGTTTGCCCACGCGACAACGAGCGGTTCTTGTGTGCCGTCGCTGGTGCTCCCGGTCGATCATGGCTGTGTGCTGGCGCTTTGCCCTTCCGTTTCCGATTACGAGCGCGAGCTCGCTGTCTTGGTGCTTCCGTTTTTGGATGGCTCTGCGATCGACGCTGCATTTGTGTCCGGTGTCCAAAAGCTTGGCTCCATTCGCCTTGATAGCCGCGTGGCCAAGTTGGAATCCAAGATTAACTACAAAGCAAAGCCTGCGTTGTGCGCGCTTATCCGCGACGCGCAGCGTGGCGAATGCTGCGGTCGCTACGAGATCGATGCCATTCGCTATTTGCCGGCAGACGCCGGCGTGGTGTGGCGCTATGAGGTTACGTGGGTGGGAGACTCCAAGTGCACCCCTGAGTTCCAGATTTTCGATGCGCATATGAATGCCATCGATGTCACCGTGCATGTGTTTGAATCGCAGATCGATGTGCCGCAGCAGAACGGATGCCGCGTCAATAAAACGTATTTGAGCGTTGAGATGCCCCAGGATATACGAGATTTTGTCGCGATTGTCAGCGATTCCACGGAGCAGATCCAGAGCGGGTTTTGCGCCATGGATGGTCGCCTGTACAACGGCATGGTCGACGACAGCTGGAACCGCACGAAGGATGCACGCGCTGACGACGCAGCTTATCGACGTTGGTTTGAGCAGCATCGCGCAAAGCCGGGCGATCTGGCGTGCCAGCGTGTCGCTTCGGTGGCCTTTGCCTATAGGCCGCTCGTGAGCATTGTGGTGCCGTGCTACAAGACTGATCGGGTCTACCTGCGCGAGCTGCTGGACTCGGTGCTAGCCCAGAGCTATGACAACTGGGAATTGCTTCTGGTGGACGCCTCGCCCGAATGGGATGCTGTGGCCAATCTCGCGGCGGCCGCTCACGACGAGCGCGTCCGTCGCATCGAGCTGCCCGGTAACGGCGGCATCGTGGTCAACACCAACGCCGGTTTTCAGCAGGCGGCGGGCGACTACATCGCATTCTTGGACCACGACGACATCCTGGAATCGGATGCGTTGTTCCGCTATGTTGCCGCGCTGAACAAGGATGCCAAGGAGGAGCGCCCTCAGGTCCTATTTTGCGACGAGGACATGTTCCAGAAAACGGGGGAGTGGGGCCAGCCGGTCTTTAAGACCAAACTCAACGTCGACCTGCTCTATAGCCATAACTGCGTTACGCATTTTCTAATGGTGGAGAAGGCGCTCGTCGATCGCATAGGCATGTCGCCGGAAGATGTCGCGGGTGCCCAGGATTACGACCTGACGCTCCGCTGCCTTGCGGCGGGCGCGCGCTTTGAGCACGTTGCGCACGTGCTGTATCACTGGCGCGTTCATCCGGGATCGACCGCCGATGGCTCTGCCGATAGCAAGCCGTATGCCATCGAGGCCGGACGCCTGGCTCTGCAGCGCCACTTCGACTCGCTTGGCGTTCGAGGAACGGTCGAGGAATCCGAGACGCCGTTTGTCTACCGTATGCGCTATGCGCTGCCAGAGCCTGCGCCGCTGGTGAGTATTGTGATTCCCACCAAGGACCACGTTGAAACGCTCGACGCCTGCGTGATGTCGATCGCCCAGAAGGCCACGTATGCCAACTACGAGATCGTCTTGGTGGAGAACAACAGCGAAGTCCCGGAGACGTTTGCGTATTACGAAACCCTGCCGGAGCGCGTAGCCGCTGCGTCTGGTGGCAAGGGCACAGCACGCGTTGAGTGGTGGCCAGGCGAGTTCAATTACTCCAAGATCATCAACTTTGGCGTTAAACATGCCAAGGGCGACTACCTGCTGCTGCTCAACAACGATACCGAGGTCATAAGTCCGGACTTTATCGAAGAGATGATGGGCTACCTGCAACGTCCCGATGCGGGCGTGGTGGGCGCCAAGCTCTACTTTGCCGATCATCTGGTGCAACATGCCGGCATTTTGGTTGGCGTGCGCGGCGCACTTGCCCATGCCAACCAGGATTTCTCGGCAAAGCGCGAGGGCTATCTTGCCCGCGCTGTGCGCCCCGGTAACTTCAGTGCCGTAACGGGCGCCTGCCAGATGGTGCGACGCGACGTATTTGAGCAGGCCGGGGGCTATAACGAGGAATTCGCCGTCGGTTTTAACGACGCAGACTTTTGCCTGCGCGTGTGGGAGGCGGGCTACCGCACCATCTTTACGCCCTATGCCGAGCTGTACCACTACGAGTTCACCTCGCGCGGCAGGGAAGAGGCCAACGAGGAAAAACTGCGCCGCTGGAAGAGCGAGCAAGCGCTGCTCATGCAGCGCTGGCCTGAGTTCTTCCTCGATGGCGATCCGTGGCTCGGGTCAAACCTATCTGCCGAAAGCGAGTATTTCTCGTATTAAGGCAATGGGTTTAGGAAGTCCTGAACTTTCTTTCGCTATGAGCTTGGAAGAAAGCAATGGTGGACTACTAACTAAGTCATATTACGAAAGCTCGATACTTCCGCGATAAGTTTATACGGGCTTATGCAGCTCGATATTATTCGATATAGTCTGCGATAATTATTTAAACGATGATTGGCTGTTAATCGATTCCCTAGAAAGGCAAACAAGTGAGCGCCACAGCATTCCATAATCCGTTTCGTCCCACTGCCGGCGCTGAGCCTCCGCGCATAATTGGTCGTGATGATATTGCCCTTGAGTTTACCGAGAGCTTGAATGCGGGAATTGGTGCACCTGCGAGGCTCATGCGCATTGCTGGACCGAGGGGCTCCGGAAAAACTGTTTTGCTCTGCGATCTTAGGGATCGTGCTCGAGAGCTTGGATGGAAGACCGCTATTGTCTCTGCTGGCCCTAACTTATTGCTGGACTTGTGGGATCAGGTTGCTGATTCTTCCCTTGCGGCCAATGCTTCGGTCGGCGTAAACGCCGGCTTTGTTTCCGCGAAAGTTGACGTTGCGCCCAAAGAGCCGAGCCTTAGAAAGTTACTGAGTTCGGCAGCGAAGTCATCCAAGGGTCTTTTTATTGCTATCGATGAAGTTCAGGACGCTCCGATTGACGATATGCGTGCCATTGCGTCTACGGTTCAGCTTTTGATAGGGGAAAAAGTAGATATCGCACTTGCCTTTGCCGGGTTACCCGCCGGTGTTATGGATCTTATTAACGGCAAGGCGCTTACGTTCTTGCGTCGTGCCCTCCCCGAAGATCTGGCGCCTATCAACCAGGTGGAGGTAGCGCTCTCTATGGGCGATAGCTTTGTCGCTACTGGCTTGACCATAGAGGACAATCTCCTGTCGAGAGCCGCTAAGGCCACTAAGGGCTATGCCTATCTGGTGCAGCTGGTCGGTTATTCCATTTGGCAGCGCGCCAACTTGCATCGTGCCAAAAGTGCCATTGTGAGCGAGCGCGACGTCACCGAAGGCATTGCGCTGGCAGAGGCTCGTTTTCACGATGTTGTTCACGAGCCCGCGATTTCTGGACTGGGGCTCAACGATATCAAATACCTTTTGGCCATGTGCGAGGATAAACAACAGTCCAAATCATCCGAGATTGCTAAGCGCATGGGTAAAAAGACCAATGAGGTCAGCTCCATTAGGGCAAAATTGCTACAAAGAGAGGTTATTCAGGCACCACAGAGGGGCTACGTGCAGTTTGCCGTGCCGGACCTAGATATCTATCTGCGAGAGAACGCCGAGGAGATTCTCGAACGGTTCTAAATCGAGGCATGAATAGCCGGGTTGATTTCCGATCTCAGCCGAACACATTGAGCGGATAGGCCGTTCCTGCAGTTAGCCGAACACCTCCGAGGCCCCTCCCGGGCCCCGGGGTGGCATTTTCCTAGTTGAGGGAACGGTGGAGATGTGTTTCGATGGGTCCGGCGGCTATGGCCCTATCAGCCCCGGCGTCAGGTCGAGCTCGCCGAGCGGCGCGTCCTCCACGTCGTAGGCGTCCAGCAGCGCCGCCGCGTCGTCCCCGGACATCGCCCTGAAGGCGCGGGCGGGCGTCTTAAAACCGAGCGCGCCGCGGGGCTCGGCTTCACGTGCGGCCCCTCCTGCTCGCGCTCCGCCTGCTCTTGCGCCCGCGCGACCCCCGCCTCCTGCTCGGCCGAGCCCTTCGCGCCATCCTGCTCACCCTCCATGCCAGACCTCCCATGAGTCACACGGGCAAACAAAAATGCCCGCAACGAAAACCATTGCGAGCATTGTCCGTGGGTGTCACAACTGGGCTATGTTTAGTCGCGCTGCGCTTGCCAACTCTTGCACTCCCGATAAAGCTCGACAAACCGGTGCGAGCCTATATCAACAAGCGGCTCGTACATGAATGAGTTCGCGTGGATATTCTCGGGGGTAAGCAATGAAACGGCTTCGACAGTTGCGGCATGTTGTGCGTAATCACCCGGCATTTGCTTCTTGTAGCAGTCAACGAGCTTCCCAAACTTCGGCGATTCTGGTTCGGCAATGCCGTTGTTTTGCATTGCTCTCCTCATCTCACTCTCAGCGATTCCCCTTATCCCAATGGATAGGACGATCTTCTCTTCCAGCTTGAGCCTCCCGCTCTTTCGGGCGATCTCATCGCATACCCTGGCAACAGCATCCTTTACCAGCTCGTCATCGCCATCGAGGACATCGCAATCCCAGTGCGTCCTGTAGATATCGGACAAGTCGCTGAAGCTGAGGGTGCATCCCTTAACGCCATGGATCACAGCGGAGAGCTTTTCGTAGTCCTCACTTTTGGCTCCCTCGCGTATATCGACCATCTCCCTCACCATCGGTATGGTCGCTATCTTTATCGCATCGCTTTTCGCCATCTTCCCCTTCCAGGTCTGGAAGGGATTCTTGTTGATGTACTCGACGGCGTCGAAAGTCAGCCGCCCCTGCGCGTCCCGCTCGGCAACGGAGCAATTCGATCGCGAGAACCCTTCGACCCTGTTGGTGACGGTGCGGAAGAAGTCGTAGTTATGCGTCAGTAACAGCACGTACACATCTTCGATTTCCGAGAACTCCTTGAGGTACTCGATGAAGGCGTACTTGTTCGCGTAGTCGAACGAGTCGACAACGTCGTCAAAGACGAGGAGCCTATTGCCATGCACCTTGCGGGCTCTCTCGACCTCAAAGATGACGGAGAGCATGTACAGTGCCTTCCGCTCGCCGTCGCTCAGGTGGCGAAGCAGCTTATCTTTATCAACCGGCTTTTCTCCATAAGTGAATTCGATGACGGGCTCGTTTCCATCGATGATGGCGCTGGCCCTATCCTTGACGTTGAGGCCGAACGGCACGCGGAAGCGGTTTTTGAATTGCTCGATCGCGTCGTCCCAGTCGGTGCGCTCCGCCTGAACCTCGGCATTAATCTTCCCGAGCTCCTTTAGGTAGCCATCCGCGTCGGCAAGCAAGGCTTCAATCCCTTCCCTATGTTTGCCGACTGCATATGTCAGATAATCAAGTTTAAGCTGGGGAAGGTCGGCAATCGCCTCCGCAAGACCGGGGGTATCGCAAATCATGTCCCTAAGGGCATCGGATTCCTTCGCCCCGCCAATCGCCTTGTCGACCGTGGAAAATGTTTCCTGGACGCTTGGGTCGGTAGAGGCCTTTTGCAATTCGGCTTTTACCAATTCGGTAAGCTCTGCGGCCGATTTGATGCGTATGTCGGCGCCGCTATTTCTGTCATTCAGAACGATCGAATGTCCCGCTTCAAAGAAGTGGGCCTTCTGTAGCGACGTGGCAAGGTCTGTGGCGGCATTGATATCAAATCCGTCATGGAATACGCCTGACTCACTTAGCACCCTGCTTCGCGCCTCGGCATATATGGCGATATGCTCCGAAACTCCCTTCTTAGTTAACTTGGTCTCGTTGCTGCTCTTAAGGAGGTCCGTCAATTTCATGTCGTGCATAAATGCGGGTGCCAAGAAGCCCGCCTCGCGCTCAAGCAAAAATCTGAGCCCGTCATGCAGACGAGACTCTCCAGTGCATTCACGAATATGGGAGCGCATATCGCTGGCACAGGTCGTTCTGCTACTGGCGAACTCCTCACGAATTGCCGTCAGCAGGGCCCCAACCCGGTCGGAATGCTTCCTCCTTACATCGAGGTAGCGCGCTTTGAGCTTTGGCGAGGCAAGGAGATCGTCATCGAAAAACCTTGCATCCTGCAACTCTGGCATGCTTTGGAAGCAAAAGACATTCCCCTTGGCAATACCATTCGTCTCCGGGCTCGCGCTTATATCGAATTCAGAACTTGAGCTGTTTTCCGGGAAGAAGACGTCCTCAGGTCTTTTGTCCTCATTCCACAACTCGAGGGAGCGCCGAATAGAGCTTTTGCACGTCCCGTTGGGAGCATAAATTGCCATGCAGTGGCTCTTGCTCGACTCCTTGAACTTAAACGTATGATTCATCGACCCGATGCCGAACGCATTTTTAGCGCTAAAGGTCAGCGTATCCAAAGGGGCTCCCGTCCGTTCGATCAGATAGTGACGCAAAAGGTTATCACAGGGGCCTTTAATATCAACTTCATCCGAGTACCTCCCTCATGGTGGATTGTCAAAACGAGTCACAAATAAGTGGGGTAGAATGCATACAAGTCTATTTGCTTGTATGCGCCATGATAGAGTTTGGCCTTTGCCTCTTTGAGTTTATTCAGGGAGGTGGTTGCATGGGTGGATTGATTTCTGCTCTTCCATGCTTTTGCGAACTGGTGGCAACGTGGCTAGGCGGCGGTGGCCAGGCACATATCATGGTCTACAAGGTTTCTAGCCACACCCGGTTCGAATCCGGGCACCGCCACCACATTTCGGCCCTTCCGCTCCCGCTTCCCCTTGAGCCCGTACTACCTGCACAGGCGGGATTTGCGCTGCCGCATCTTATCCCGCTCGCGCCCGTCCGTCGAGTCGCTGGTCAGGATCGTCGGGGCCGTCCGCCTCGACCGGAACGACGCGTGGCTGCGCGCGGAACTTCATGGGGCGCCCGCAGCCTGCGGAAGGGCTACGAGTCGCCCGGGCTGCCGGCGGGGGGAGGGGCCGTCGAGCGCGTCCTGATGCTCGTGGGGGTGGCCTTTATGGACAAGATAGGTAAGGTCGCGTAGGATATCAGCCGACGACGGCCCTGGAGGGGCTTACACCACTTTTCGTGACACAACCTGCCCTCCAGGTGTAATTGGCTACTTTGTTAGTATGCAGGACACGTTAGCGACTCATAGAAGTTGCGCGGTTGATGGGGGAGAGTTTGGGACGATCAAAAGGGCGCAATTCAAAGGTTGAGCTTCTGCGTATCATCTCGATGTGGTTCATAGTGGCTCATCATTTCGTGATTCATAATGCTGAGCCTATTTCCGTTTTCCCCGGGACCGTTGCACGCATGGTGCTGCATGGCGTGTTGTACCCTTCGGGGCGCATTGCCGTTGCCGTGTTTTTTATCATCACGGTGTGGTACCAGGCCGACGCGCAACTGACACTTAAGGGCCAGCTGCGAAGGGCTTGGACCCTGCTGGGGCAAATGCTCTTTTACAGTGTGCCGCTTGTCCTGTTCTTCGGAGTGTTTAAGGCGGGGGACGGTCTACAAGCCGAAGAGCTGATGGCTGCCGTCTTTGCTCCGCTCGCCTCGCTGTGGTGGTTTCCAACGGTGTATATTCTGCTGATTCTTGTGGCGCCCTATCTGTTCGACGGGTTGCGTGCCTTGACGAGCCGGCGGCTGGGTGAGCTCTGTATGCTGCTGGTTGTGCTATATGGGGTCTTGCCCGTTGTGCCGTATTCGACAATTGGCGGCTTTGTTTCCTCCCTGACGGGTCAGACGGTCGTGATCGCGTGCGTAACGTGTTGGTTTAAGTGGCATTATCGCGGCGAGACGGACGTAAGGCTTCTGGTCCTGCCCATGCTCGCATATGTTGCCGTGTACGTTTGTTATTTTGTGGGTCAAAAGGACATATTCCTTATAAGCGCCTTGGCTTCCAACGTGTACGGATCGGTGGTGACTAATCCTGCAAGCCTCTTGTCGCTTGCGATTGCTCTTCCGGTGTGCTTGTCTGTCTTTAACGCTGGACCTGCGCATTGGCCTGCTGTCAATTACTTGGCCACGTTGTCGTTTGGCGTGTACCTTGCCACGGACAGCGGTTATATGCAGGAACTACTATGGAAGAACTTGCTTGTGTTCTCCCACTGCCATCCGGCGTGGGGGCTGCTGTCCGTAATGCTTGTGGTGACCGGCGTGTATGTTGCCGCGTCCTGCGTCGAGGCGGTTCGACAGGTTCTGTATCGGGCGCTGTTCAAGCATCCGGGTAGGGTGTTTGATGTTTTATGGGACAAGATTGCAGGGGTTTCTTTGCCGAAGTAGGCCATTGTTGGGTCAAGTCCTAAGCGGTGCGTAGATTCGTAATCGCGATTCTCCTACGCTGCCTTCCTCAGCTCGGTTCCGATAATGGGGTAAGGGTGAAATTGGGTTAAGAGCAGGTCAAGTAATTCAGTTAGAATTATTCAAGTTCTATTTTGTTTTGGTTAAAGTCTACTATTTAGATTTACGTTAATTTATTGGGAGTGCATATATGAAAAAGGTTCGTTGCGCAGTTGTTAATTTGGTTACCGCTGTTCTGGTTTCCTCTTCATTCCTTGCTCCCGTTTCGTCGGCCTATGCACTTGAGTTTTCCTCGCTCTCTAATAATGAAGCCGAGACCTCTAGCTCATCTTCATTTTCGGATTTCGTTTCCGAGGATACTGAGAAGACCGCCGAAGCCGACTCTTGTGAGGCTGCTGAGGAGACCGCCGAAGCCGACTCTTGTAATTCGGAAGTCGAAACGGCCGCTCAGTCGGCTCAATCTTCCGATTCCTCCTTTGTCGATGCCTCTTTCCAATACTTGTACATTGCGCAGCCCTCTCTTTCTTTGGGTGCTATGCAAGAGGCGGCGTTCGCAACTGCATCTGATTCTGATGTTTTGACCTCTGCGTCCCTATCATTCGTCAGCAATTCTGGCGAAGAGCACTCCGTTGAAGCTTCGGCTTTCTCTGGGAATGCTGCGGGCTTTACATTCGGACAAGATTTGTTGGTAGCGCGGTATTTTTTAACCGGTATTACGTATCAGGTGAAGGATTCGAACGCAATCTATTCAGTGGACCTCTCGTCTGAGGATTACAGCTTTAACGTAGTCAATTCGTCTTCTTCATCTGACCACGTTGACAATTCCGATGATATGTCGGTCTACTATGCCGATGAGAACGGCAATCCTGTCGAGGCTTTCTCTATTGAAGAGGCGCTTTCCGGTTCTGAAGATGATGGCGGCATTGCGGCTTATAGCGTCGATTCCCGTTCAGCTCGTAAAAACGTTCGTGTGATTGCGCTTGATGCCGGTCACGGTGGATCCGATTCTGGCGCTCAGGGCAATGGGAAGAGTGAAGCCGACCTAACTTGGAAGATTGTTAGCGCGTGTAAGACCAAGCTTGAGAATTACGGATTTAAGGTGATTCTCGCTCGTGAGCAGTCGGGCAGTTACGGAAGCAACGACTTCCTTTACCGCGTTCAGCGTTGCGTCAATCAGGGCGCCCAGGCCTATATCAGTTTCCATATCAATTCAGGTTCGTCCGCAGCTCATGGTGCCGAGGTATATTCGCCTACCGTGAACGGGGCTGACTATACCCAGGTTTCGTACGAACTGGCCCAGAAGGTTCAGAACAATCTTGTAGCTCTCGGACTTACAAACCGTGGTGTCTTTCAGATGCAGGTGGGCGACGAATTCGCTGTTATTCGTTGTGCTCGTGAAGCTGGAATCCCCGGTATTTTGATTGAACACGGATTTATCTCCAATTGGGGCGATGCGAACAAGTACTTTAGTGATGCCGGGTGTAAACGTCTTGGAGAAGCTGATGCGGATGCCATCATCGCGCAGTTCCCCAAATCCTCTTGGCTTGATTATTCGTCTGTTTTCGATGCCGACTATTATCTCAATAAGTATCCAGATGTTAACGAATGGGCAAACGGAAGCAAAGATAAGGCCCTGGATCACTTCATCAACTACGGCATGTCGGAGGGCCGCCGCGGCTCCGAGGCGTTCGACGTGCAGAGCTACTACAACGAGTACCCCGATCTCCGCGCCGCCTTTGGCACCGACCTCGCCAGCTACTACTCGCACTACCTTATGTACGGCAAGAAGGAGGGGCGCCACGCTACCGGCTGCTCGAAGCTCAAGGGCCTCGTAACCAGGGCGGGCGGCGTGGACTACGCTCCCGTCTACGACCCCGAGTACTACCTCTCCCGCAACGGCGACGTAGAGAAGGCCTTCACCAAGTCGACCTACGGCGGCGTGACTATGGTCGACGACTCGGCCGTCCTGCGGCACTTCATCAACTACGGCATGTCGGAGGGCCGCCGCGGCTCCGAGGCGTTCGATGTTTATAGTTATAAAACGAGATATCTCGATCTTAGGAAGGCTTACGGAAGTGATTTAAAAGGGTATTATTTCCACTATCTCGAATATGGGATGAAAGAGCATCGTAATGGTTCGAGCATGACTGGATTTGAGGGCTATATAATGTCCCCGTCTTTCACTTCTTACGAGGATGCTGCCGCTCATTACAGCAGGACTGTTGGGAAGCAAACCTATCCAACAAGCGTGTATAAAAGCAAAGGCAGCGCCTCTATTGATGAGTTTTGTAAGATTCTTTACGAAGAGGCCTCATTTGAGGGAGTATGTCCTGAAGTTTTATATGCTCAAGTCATGAAAGAGACGGGCTATTTAAGATTCGGAAATTTGGTCCAGGCAAATCAGTGCAATTTTGGAGGTGTTGGAGCCACCGGCCCTGGAAATCCCGGATATACTTTTTCTTCCGTTAGAGAAGGGCTTAGGGTTCAGGTACAGCATTTAAAAGCGTACGCAGCAACTGAACCTTTGAATAATCCGTGTATTGACCCACGTTTTAATCTTGTTTCCCGTGGGTGTGCTCCCAAGACGACGGACCTAAATGGACGTTGGGCCGTTCCCGGTAAAGGTTACGGCGAAGGCTTAAATGCAATTGTCCTTGATGTTTTGTGCATGTAATGGGTCTACAGACGTTCTAGAGCCGATATGCAAATTTAGTTGCATATCGGCTCTAGCTTTTTAGCTATTTATGTAATCTTATCTTGTTGAGAATTTCTGATAGTCTTCCATAGGAGAAGTCAAGAAGTACTGATACCGCTAAAGATAACAGCAATGCCCAAATAAATATAAGCACAGATTACTTTGGGATAAGAATCATCGGCTGATAATAATTAATTTAAAACGTATGGGATAGACAGAGGCCATCCTGAGCAAGTAGCGGGCTCTAGGTCCGTAATATGACGACAGCCGCCCCTGTCGAGACGACTGTCTTATGGCGCGAAAGCTCCACGAAAGCTAAACGGCGAAGGGCAATACCGGATGCACCCCGTGTTCCACTTTGGTATACATCATCCGTAGCTCGCCCTGAACATTCGTTCTCAACTATATGTGACGCGAATCTGCACCTTGAATATCAAACCATATTCTGTTTAATTGACAGGTCATCTGTAAAAAGAGCAGGCTTAGAAATGCGGCCCAAATGTCCCACCATCAGCGATTCCTCCTACCTCTTGCACGCAACCTCATAACAGATGGAATCATATTTGTAATAAGGCGGTATCTGAGCATTGGGAAAGGACCGGTCAGCATATTGAAAAGAGACCAAGCGGCATAGTAGAAATGCCAGCCATCTTCCATGCCTTGCCCCTTCCATGGAGTCAAAGAGAGGTTCTGAAGATACTCATTTGAATACTTATGCGTGTTGCCCAATCTCCAAGGACGGTCCTCGCCAAGGAAATGCACGATAACGGGGTTACTTACCCACTCATAATACCGGCGTGGATCGGGATTGAACCAAGGGGAGACCCGCTTCAACGTCGAAAGCGGATAATAATAGAAGGAGTTACAATAATTATACTTTATTGGAAGAGGCATGATTCTCTCATCAAGGACAAGATTTATCGCATCCTGATCGTTCGCAAAAAGCTCGGCTCCCCGCTCTTTCAAACACTCCAGAAGTTGTTTTTCAATCTCATTGTTACGCCAGGACTCAAGGTCAATCAAAAGGACTCCGGCATTAAAGTACGGCTTACCTCCGTGTCCAAGGGCCTTCATGCGTTTCGACGATACAGTTGGCTCAGGACATGCACCAATTATGCAGCCGCGCTCATTCAGCGGAGCGTTCCAGAGCTCCTTGAGGCTCCCCCTGACCATTGTGTCTGCGTCAAGATACAGAACGCGTTGAATATCGCTGCCCAAAAACCTTGCCAATAGCAGCCTAGAGAGCACGATCTCATTCCAACCCTGCGTATCAAAGTCAATGCAGCCAACTTCCATGAAACCATCGATATCAACAAAATCGATCTCGGCACAGTACTTACTCAAAAAAGAACGCAGCGCCTCTTTCGACGTCTGTGACACCTTGTCGCAGAATACGAAAAAGTGAATTGCGTCATCGGGAGACGAGTTCTCACAAACAGAAGCAACTGAAGCTGCAAGCTGCGGCACAAATGCCTCATTGACCGTATATAGAAGATTCATCTATTCTCCAAAGCATTATTAACAAACCATAATTCTAACAAAGAAAGGGGATATAGTCACCTCGGACTCGGAGGTCCACCCACCAAACTCCGAACACATCAAACCTGCGTCGTCACCGTCAGACAAACGTCAACCCTCTCGCGCCCTTCACACAACCACTCCCAAAGCCATGCGTGCGCGTCTCCAATGCAATCAAATGCTGCCAGCATTTAGGTGCGTTTCGAGTGAAGCGCCTGTGTAGCTACGGAAGCGGCTTGCGATATGTTGGGAGGGGCTGATGGCGAAGCCTATTTGCTCGTGGCAATTCTGATGGCACCCGCAACCGCCGTGGGAACGCATGCGGCAATAATGGCCACGTTGATGCCGTTCATGCCAAAGGCGGTAATAAGGTGGTCCGCCGCAAGGACGATAGCGGCAAATGCAAGAGCGTTGATGATAATCTGGGTGACCCCGTCGCGCATGATGAGGAGGGAGTCGTTTACGTAGAGCAGGATGGCGATTGACGTTGTAGCTCCAAGAACATATGGGAATATCCACAGGTAGGGCTCGATCTTGTTTCCGTAAACGAGTTCGAGCAGGGGGCCACCAACGAATGAGAATCCGATTGTAACTATTGCCATGCATGCAAAGAGCAAGCCGAATACCTTGAAGAAGCTCTTCTTGAAAGCTGTTACGCCCCCATTTTGCAAAGAGTGTGCTAGGTTGCCAATAAGCGGACTGTAGAGATACGTTGCGCCTGCCTGTATAAGAACTGCGGGAGTCGCGATGCTGGCGTAAATTCCTAGGAGTTCTTGTCCGGCAAGAACGCCGTAGCGTTGACGGACAATGGAAACGATGGACGTTGCTAAGAAATTGGCGATTGTCGGCATGAGACATGCTTTCCCGAGTTCGACAAGATGTTTGTGAGCGAAGCTGGGCTTGATATCCCCAAATCGTCTTGCGTGGGGGAGATCATAGAAGAGGGTCACGAGCATGCAGCAAAACGCCATGCCGATGATCGCAGCGGGTAGCGAGTTGATCGTTACGAGCGGGGCGACGAAGCCGACGAGGGATAGCACTCCGCGCATGAACTGGGATTTGCCGATGTAGTCCATGCGCTCCCCCTTTTGGTCGACTCCGTAGAGCACGTCGACAAAGGTCTCATCGATTTTAAAAACGAGGAATACAAAAGTGGCGATCAGGAAGGAAACGTTGTCGCTGATCGCAGCGACGTAGATGCAGCTCATGATCAAGCTGAATAAGATCGATACGAAGCGAAAGCCAATATAGTCTTTTGTGGAATGCTCGCAGGAAATGTCGGAAACCTGGTAGGTCCTCATTTTATATAGGCTGACGGAGGCAAACATGCTGCCAACGGACATGGCAAATGCAAGCGCTCCGGAATTGTTGTAGTCGGTCGACAGAACAACGACCAGGACGGTTGTAAGCCACTGGCATCCAAGGTAAAAAATGCAACCAGCGGCGTTCCAGAGCGTGTTCTTTTTTGTGCTCAAGGGCGCGGGGACGTTGGACATGCAGCTCCCTTCTCGTGCGAAGCGTTCATTCGTAAGACCTTAGTAATCTTAGTGTCCTTTTCAATGAGTGCAAAGACAAACGTATAATGAACAAGTATGACTATGCAATCAACCGGGAGCGATTCATGACATTTGGCCCCTCTGACCATACCTTTGTACTTTGTGCGTACAAAGAGAGCCCTTTTCTTGAAGAGTGTCTTCAATCCTTGCTTGCGCAGTCTGTAAAGACCAACTTGTTGATTGCCACTTCGACTCCGTGCGATGCAACGCGCGAGCTTGCTAAGCGCTATTCCATTAAGTTGTACGTTCGGGATGGAAATCCTGGGATCGCTGATGACTGGAATTACGCGGTAAGTTGTGCTGAAACTTCTCTTGTCACCATTGCGCACCAGGACGATACCTATGAACCTGAGTACGCGGCTCATCTTCTTTCTGCAGCGAATAAGATGGACAATCTGCTCATCTTCTTTACCAACTATGGTGAGTTGAGGAATGGTGCCAAGGTTGACGATAACCAGTTGCTTCGAATCAAGCGCCTGTTGCTTGCTCCCATTGGGGACGGCAGATTTGCTACGTCCAAATGGATGCGTAGGAGAATTCTGTCTTGTGGCTCTGCAATTTGTTGCCCGTCCGTAACGTTGAATATGAGCAAGTTGCCCAGGCCTCCGTTTATTGCAGAATTTCGCTCGAATCTCGATTGGGCGGCATGGGAGCGCTTTTCAAAGCTGCCTGGTGCTTTTTACTATGATCCCAAGGTGTTGATGCACCACCGTATTCATCAAGGATCTGAGACATCTGCCTTAATTAAGGATGATACGCGAGAAAAGGAGGACCTCGCGATGCTCGAGCGGTTTTGGCCCTCTTTTGTTGCGAGGCTTTTGTTTAAATTCTATCGCCGAGGTCAGGAGAGCAACCAATTGTAGCGGCGAGTTCTTGTTGAGTTGTTTATGAGAGATTGGCTGATGTTGAATAGTAAAAAAGTGTTGGTAATTGTGCCAGCGTATAACGAGGAAGAATCTCTAGAGAGAACAGTTGACGAGCTTGTTTCTGTTGTGCCCGATATTGATTATCTCGTGGTAAACGACGGTTCCAAGGATGCAACTGAGCAAATCTGTCTCGACCGTGGCTACAATCATGTTACTCTTCCGGTGAATTCTGGTCTTACAGTTGGATTCCAGACGGGGATGAAGTACGCGTTGCGCAATGGGTATGACTATGCCTTGCAGTTTGATGCAGACGGCCAACATTGCCCGGAGTATATGACAAAGATGCTAGATCTTGCGATCGCCGAGGACGCGGACATCGTTATCGGCTCGCGCTTTGTAAACAAGTGCAAAGAGGTTTCTGCACGCATGCTCGGCTC
>OIYV01000531.1_pt1 | contig 21637 bp, 24 predicted proteins | sample 1588251 | NCBI WGS metagenome assembly OIYV01 (sample SAMN03283282) | human gut metagenome | biome: human-associated habitat; material: feces | host: Homo sapiens | place: Peru | collected 2012
GCCGGCATGACGCCATCGAGGGCGAGGAGCATCTGGACAAGGTCATCAACATCGACCAGAGCCCCATCGGCCGCACGCCCCGCTCCAATCCGGCGACGTATACCGGCCTGTTTGACGATATCCGCAGCCTTTTCGCCTCCACGCAGGACGCAAAGCTGCGCGGCTACAACGCCGGGCGTTTCTCGTTCAACATTCGCGGCGGCCGCTGCGAGGCCTGCTCCGGCGACGGCCTGCTGAAGATCGAGATGAACTTCCTGCCGGATGTCTACGTCCCCTGCGAGGTCTGCCACGGCAAGCGCTACAACCGCGAGACGCTCGAAGTGACCTACCGCGGCAAGTCTATCTCCGACGTGCTGGAGATGACGGCGGACGAGGCGCTGACGTTTTTTGAGAATCAACCGCGCCTGCGCGCCAAGGTGGCGACGCTGGTACGCGTCGGCCTCGGCTATCTCAAGCTGGGGCAAAACTCGACGACCCTTTCCGGCGGCGAGGCGCAGCGGGTCAAGCTGGCCACGGAGCTGAGCCGTCCCGCCACCGGTCGGACGCTCTATCTGCTCGACGAGCCGACCACGGGTCTGCACAGCTATGATGTGCAGATGCTTTTGGACGTGCTCAACGCGCTGGTAGACGCAGGCAACACGGTGCTCGTCATCGAGCACAATCTGGATGTGATCAAATCGGCCGACTGGCTGATCGACCTCGGCCCCGAGGGCGGCGACGGCGGCGGTCAGATCGTCGCAACGGGAGCGCCCGAGGACGTCGCCGCGTGCGACGCCTCCTACACGGGAAAATACCTGCGTCCCATGCTGGGGAGGGCGCGCCATGGCTGACCTGATAAAGCGCTTTCAGGATCCGGACAACCTGACGGATGAGGAGCTGCTGACGCTCCTGCTGCGCTACGGTCAGTCCGATCCGGCGGCGACGGCAAAGCGTCTGCTTGATCGGTTTCACACGATCGCAAACCTGATGGAGGTGGACGCCGACGACCTGCGCACGGTCGAGGGGCTGACGGAAACGAGCGTGCTCCTGCTGCAACTGGTGCCGGAGCTGCACCGCCGCTATTTCATCTCGCGCAATCGCGGCCGCACAACGCTGCACAACACCAGCGACTACGCCGCCTACATGATGCCCTGCTTCTACGGCGTGCGCAACGAACAGGTGCACGCGCTGCTGCTCGACGCGAATGCCATCGTGCTCGAGTGCGTCTGTCTTGGCGAGGGAAGCGTCAACTCCGCCAATGTGCCGGTGCGCAATCTGGTGCACGAGGTGCTGATCTCCAACGCCACGGGCGTTGTGCTGGCACACAACCACCCTTCCGGTCTCTTCGTGCCGTCGAAGGAGGACGTGGAGCTGACCATGCGTCTGCGGGAATGCCTGAATATGATGGATGTGCTGCTGATCGACCACCTGATCATCGTGCAGGACGACTACCTTTCCATGCGCGAGAGCGGCTACTTTAAGAATTTCTACTGATACAAGGAGGAGACGGCCATGCGCGTCTGGGATCGGAAAAAGCTGACGGAGCTGCCCGAGGTGGGCGGCGGCGCGATCGCCTTTGCCTACGGCACGGCGGTGGGGCGCTTTCTGACCAAGACGATCCTCTGCCGCCGCTGGGTGTCGCAGCTCTATGGCGCGTGGCAGCGCTCTTCCCTCTCGCGCGGCAAGGTGCGGCGCTTTATCCGAGCCTACGGCATCGACGTCTCGGACTGCACGCAGCAGGAATTTGCAAACTTCAACGCCTTCTTTACCCGCAAGAGGAAAGATTATGTAAACCAAACGGCAGAGGACGAGCTGCCCGCGATCGCCGACTCGAAGCTGCTGGCGCTCGACGTGGACGAGCGCAGCCGCTTCTATGTTAAGGGCGTGCCCTACACGATGGCAGAGCTGCTGGAGGACGAGGCGCTGGCGTGGACGTTCTCCCGCTGCCTGATCTTCCGGCTGTCGCCGGAGGACTACCACCGCTATGTCTATCCCGACGAAGGGCGGCAGGAGCAGGCGGTACATATCGCGGGCGTGCTGCACTCGGTCAACCCGATCGGCGCGTCCATGGGCGTCTACCGGCGCAACACGCGGCGCTGGACGCTGCTGCACACGGCGCATTTCGGCACGGTCGTGCAGATGGAGGTCGGCGCGCTGCTGGTCGGCCGCATCGAAAACCACTGCGAAGCGCCGAAGTCCTTTGAGAAGCTGGAGGAGAAGGGCTTTTTCTCCTACGGCGGGTCAACGGTGATCCTGCTGATGCAGAAGGACGCCGTGCGCATCGACGAGGACATTCTGCGCTACAGCGCGCAGGGCATTGAAACGCGGGTCAAATTGGGAGAAAGGATCGGAAAAAGACCGTGAGCTATCGTTATTTTCAAAACCGGACGTGCGAATACTTCCCCTGCCATGCAAATGCCGATCCGGAGAACTTTAACTGTCTGTTCTGCTTCTGCCCGCTCTACGCGCTCGGCGCGCACTGCGGCGGCGGCTTTACTTACACGGCGCAGGGCATAAAGGACTGCTCGGCCTGTCTTTTCCCGCACCGGCAGGAGAATTACGACGCGATCTGCGCGCGATTTTCCGAGCTGAGCGACCTTGCGGAAAAAAATCGAAAATAGTGCTTGCAATTTGGAAAAAAATCGCTACAATAATATCGAACCAAGCGATGCTGTAGGGAGTAGGAACAGTGCGTTAAGTACCGATCGGATGGGAGGTTGCCGTCGGGCGAAGGCGTTTTGCGACGCCGCGATACTGTTACCGCAACCGCCTGAGCAGGGTATCTCTGTGCCCTGAGCATCGCCATATTTTAACCTCCTCCAAAAGTAAGGAGGATTTTTTTATGTCCAAAACCAAGTTCCCCATCCGCCGCATCGCCATTGACGCGGTGCTCATCGCCATGTACTTCGGGCTGTCCATGCTCTCGGTGCAGATCGGCGGGATCAAGCTCACCTTCGCCTCGCTGCCGACGCTCATTTGCGCCATGCTGTTCGGGCCGGTCGACGGTTTCCTCGTCGGCTTCCTCGGCGCGCTTCTGGAGCAGATGCTCTCCTTCGGCTTCACGCAGACGACCCTGCTGTGGGTTCTGCCGCCCGCGATCCGCGGTCTGTTCGTCGGACTTTGCGCGCTGCTGCTGCGCAAGCATATGTCCGTCGAGGCGATCACCGCGAACAAGCGCCCGTATGTCTACTTCATCGTGACGCTCCTGTCCGGTGTGCTGGTCTCCACGCTCAATACGCTGGTGTACTACGTGGACGCGAAGATTTTTGGCTACTATGAGTACCACCTGATCTTCGGCGTGTTCTGGATCCGCATCGCCTCGGGGCTGCTCTCGACGCTGCTGATGGCGACGGTCGCGCTGCCGGTCATCGCGGCACTGCGGCAGGCAAATTTTGTTTCAGGTAAGAAGGCAAGAGCATGAACGTACAGGAAGCGCTGACCTATATCCATTCCGTCAGCTGGAAAGGCTCCGTTCCCGGGCTTTCGCGCACGCAGGAGCTGCTGCACCGCCTCGGCGACCCGCAGAACAAGCTGAAATTCATCCACATCGCCGGAACCAACGGCAAAGGCTCCACGGCCGCGATGCTCGCCTCCGTCCTTCAGGCGGCGGGCTACCGCACGGGGCTTTACACCTCGCCCTACATCACCTGCTTCAACGAGCGGATGCAGGTCGACGGCCGGATGATCGACGACGACGAGCTGGCGCAGATCACGCAGGAGCTGCGCCCCCACGCGGAGGCGATGGAGGATCATCCCACCGAGTTTGAGCTGGTCACGGCGATCGCAATGGTCTATTTTGCACGCCACGCCTGCGACATCGTCGTTCTGGAGGTCGGTCTCGGCGGCGCGCTGGACTCGACCAACGTCATTTCACAGCCGGAGGTCGCCGTGATCTGCAACATCGGTCTGGATCACACCGAGGTGCTGGGCGACACGCTGGAGAAGATCGCACAGGCCAAGGCCGGCATCATCAAGGGCGGCGACGTCGTGATCTACCGCGGGCAGGCAAGCGTCGAGCAGGTCTTTGCCGACGCCTGCGCGCGCACCGGCGCGCGGCTCCACCGCGCCGACTTCGACGCGATCGTGCCCGTTTCCGCCGCGCTGGACGGTCAGGTCTTCGACTACGGCGCGCGCAAGGCGCTGCTGCTGCCGCTGCTGGGCGCGCATCAGCTTAAAAATGCCGCCGTTGTGCTCACGACGGTCGACGTGCTCATCGCACGCGGCTGGCACATCTCCGAGCAGGCGCTGCGCGAAGGGCTGCGCACCGTTCGCTGGCCCGGCCGCTTCGAGCTGCTGCGGCGCGAGCCGATCTTCATCGTTGACGGCGGGCACAATCCGCAGTGCATGGCGTCGCTGGCCGAAAACCTCAAGACCTACCTTGCAGGACAGCCGATCACCGCGCTGACGGGTGTGATGGCGGACAAGGATTATTCGGATATGTACCGGATCGTCGCGCCCTATATCAGCCGCTACGTCACCGTGACGCCCGATAACCCCCGCGCGCTGCGCGCCGAGGCGCTGGCCGAGACGCTCCGCGTCTACGGCAAGCCCGTGACCGCCTGCCCGACGGTGGCCGAGGGCGTCGCCGAAGCGCTGCGGCAGACCGGCAGCGGCGAAGCCGTGGTCGCCTTCGGCAGCCTCTACATGGTCGGCGACATCCGCGCCGCCGTCCTTACGGAGAATTGACAAGCAGAGGGGAATTTCCCCTCTGCTTTTTTCAGCGCAGTAAAAGAAAAGCCGGCGGGCGGTTCGCGAAGAACCGCCCGCCGACTTTTACTGTGTAAGGAGGCCGAAACCGGCGACCTCCGAAATGGGCAGGGAAAAGACGATCGCACCGGCCTGCGTGCCGGGGCCTGCCTTTTGCAGGATCGAGCGCATGATCTCCGCCTTCTGCGCTGCCGTGGAGACGATGAGCACAAGCTCCTTCTCCTCGGCAAGAGAGATGCGGTAAAACTTCTGCGCATCCCTGCTGCCCGTGCCCTTGCCATGCAGCACCGTGCCGCCGCGCGCGCCGGACGCACGCGCCGCGTTCATGACCGTATCGGTGTGCCCCTCGCTGCAAATGGCAACGATCAGCTCATAGTCATAGCGGACGCTCGGCCGCTTGCCGTCCTCTTCCAAAAATGCCACGGTATTCCCTCCTCCTACGCTCTTGACCGGCACGGCGACGACTAAGCCGTGTCCCGGCACGCCGATGTGCAGATGCTGTTTCTCTGCGGCGATGAGCGCCGCCGTTTTTTCTTCGTTGGCAAGCGACACGACGATGCGTCGCTCCGTCGAGTCGATGCCCAGCAGCTCCAGCATACTTTTGACCGCCGTACCGCGCCCGTGCAGCGTTACGCTTAGTGGCAGCGCCAACTGATGCAAAAGCTCTGTCAGATCGTCCAGCCGCTCGGGCTTGATGATGGATAGGATATAATTCATAGTTCCTCCCAAAGCTCTACGATGTCGAAGTCGCCGTAGGCGACCGGCTCTGCCTGCTTTGCGCGGTAGAACAGACCCAAGGCCTGAATGGACAGCAGCGGCAGCATGGCGACCATGGCGACCACGCCGAACGCGTCGCGCAGGACATTGCCGCCCAGCGCAAGGCTCGCGCCCATGAACAGCTGCAGCATAAAGGTCGCCGTCATCGGGCCGGAGGCAACACCGCCGGAGTCGAAGGCGATGGCCGTGTAAATGTCCGGCACGAAGAACGAGATCAGCAGCGCCAGCGCGTAGCCCGGCACGAGGAACCACAGGAGCGACAGCCCCGTGACCACGCGCAGCATGGAAAGCCCCATGGCAAGGGCGATCGCCACGGAAAGGCTCATCTTGATCGCCTTGGCGGGAATGGCGCCCGCGCTGACGCTCTCGATCTGCTTTTCCAGCACGCCCACGGCAGGCTCGGCCGAGATAATGAACCAACCCAGCACGGCGGCCAGCGGAATGAGGAAGGGACGCGTGGCAGGGGCGGACAGTACCGCGCCCAGCTCCGCGCCGAGCGGTGCAAAGCCCACGTTGACACCCGTCAGGAACAGCACCAGCCCCACGTAAGTATAGGCAATGCCGATGAGGATCTTTGCAAGGCTGCGGCGCGTCAGGCGCAGCAGCGCAAGCTGGAAGACAAGGAAGATGACGATCACCGGCGCAAGCGCGACGGCGGTCTCCTTTAAGTACTCCGGCACGGCGTGCAGGAAGGCACTGCCGACGGCCGTGGTATCGGCATAGCGCGCGGCGGTCAGATCCGCCACGTCGGCGCTGCCCTTGCAGAAGAAGCCGAGGAGCAGCACGGCAAGGATCGGCCCGACGGAGCACAGCGCCACAAGGCCGAAGCTGTCCGCCTCCGCCTGCCGGTCGCTTCGCACGTTCGAAACGCCGACGCCCATGGCAAGGATGAACGGAACGGTCATCGGGCCGGTCGTCACGCCGCCGGAGTCAAAGGCAATGCACAAAAAGTCCTGATCGGTAAAGGCGGCCAGCAGGAAGATCAGCCCGTAGCAGCCCAGCAGCAGATAGCGCAGGTTCGCACCCGTCAGGATGCGCAGCATACAAACCGACATGAACAGGCCGACGCCCGCGCCCACCGTCAGCAGCAGGACGGTGCTGTCGATGTGCGGCACGGTGCGCGCCAAAACCTGAAGATCCGGCTCCGCCACGGTGATGGCAAAGCCCAGAAGGAAGCTCACGCCCAAAATGAGCGGCAGATTCTTCGTGCGCGTCAGCGCCGTGCCGATCTTGCTGCCGATGGGCGTCATGGACTGCTCCGCGCCCAGCGAAAACAGCCCCATGCCGACGATGAGCAGCAGCGCGCCGAGCAGGAACGACAGCAGCAGATCCGGCTGCATGGGCGTGACCAGCAGGCACAGGAGCGTGACGATAACGACGATGGGCAGGACGGAAACGGCTGCCTCGCGTATTTTTTCCAGAATTGCCGCGCGCGCGGCGGCCTGTCGGATCCGTTTGATAGGCGCCCCTCCTCTTTCAAAAAATAAACCGGTTGGATTTTCTCACATTTTTCGGGAAAATGGGTGAATATTTTGAAAATTTTTCCAAAATGCGCACGCCTTTTCCAAAATTTTTGAAAAAAGCAGGGCAATATGCCCTGCTTTTATATCTTATTCCAGTGTCAGCTCCGCGATGACCGGATTGTGATCCGTGTAGACAAAGCCCTGATCAAGCGTCTCCACGCTTTCGAGCCGGACGTTCGGCGACAGAAGGAAGCCGTCGATGACGTAATACTGCGTCTTCGCGCTGCGGGGCGAATACGGCTCGTTGAGCAGGCGGCAGGTCGGCGTGGACTTGTCGAAGGCATAGCGCCAGCCGGCGGGCACGCTGCCCAGCGTGCCGGGCGTCCAGTCAGAGGTGGACTTGATGGGATAGGTATCCTCCGTGCGCGGGAAGAGCTGGTTAAAATCGCCCGCCGCGACCACATAATTGCCCTTTTCGTATTCCGTTTGCAGCAGCTCCAGCAGCGCTGCGGTCTGCTCGGCCTTGCCCTCGCCGTCGTCATAGGCCTCCAAGTGGAGGTTCACGAGCACCAGCTCCTTGTCGCTGCCGTCGATGGGGATGCGGGAGAGGAGCAGACAGCGCTTGAGATTGGCCACGCGGACGGGCCAAGAGAAGGGGCAGGGCAGCGCATAGCGCGTGGCGGATGAAATGTCATAACGGCTGAGCGTGACGAGGCCGGAATTGACGCGGCCGATGCGCTCGGAGAGCGGATAAGGCACATATTGGCAGGAATAGTTCAGCGCGAAACGGCTCTCATAGCGCCGCAGCGCCTGTTCATAATAGTTCCACTGGTTGAGGCGGTAGGTGCGCTTGGAGTCGGTATCGACCTCCTGCAAAAGGATGAAGTCCGCGCCGCTCCGCCGCAGGACGGCGGAAATGCCCTTCATATTCTCCTCGACCTGCGCGCGGTCGGCCGTGCGAACGCCTTTGCCGCCGTCCATGAAAAAGTCGGCGTCCTCGCCCAAGCCCGCGTAGCCGGTGTTCAGCGTCAGCACGCGGATGGTGGTCTTGTTCAGCGTCTCGTCGGCGGTGTAGCTGCCGAATTGGGCATTTTCCGCATGGGAGGGGTTATACTCCGTCATCGTCAGGTAGCCGATCAGTCCGGCCGCCGCGATCGCCGCAGAGACGACAAGCCCGAGGACGATCTTGAGCAGGAACAGTGTGATGCGCAGCACCACATGATACCAGCGGCGGCGGCGCTTTTTCGGCCGACGCACGACCGTCGCTTCCTCCGGCGTCTCATCCGGCCAGTCCTCCGGCGCATCCTCGCGCTGCGGGAGCAGATCGGGGAAACGGTCGGTATTTTGGAAATCGTCGGGCGTCTGCTGCATAGATCGTCGCCTCCTGACGTAAAAAGTTCGGATGGATTATACCATATTTTCGCGTCGAACGCAAGCCCTTTACGCCCATTGGACGTCTGCCGCCGCCGGAAGTTCCGTGCAAAAGCCCACCGGCAAGCGGTGGGCTTTTGCGTTTCTTATAAGGAAGCGAGAAAATCGCGGACGGCGGCGGTATAGCCCTCCGGATCGACAAGATAGGACGCGCCGTGCGGCGCGCCCGCCACGGTAAAGAGCGTCTTTCTGGAAGCGCAGGCGGCATAGTTTTCCCTGCTCATCTCGCAGGGGACAAAGCGATCGGCCTCCCCGTGCAGCAGCAGCACGGGCACGCGGCAGCGGCGCAGCGCCGTGACTGCGGCGGCGCTCTCCAGATCGAAGCGCCCGAACCACTTTGCGCCCAGCCGCGTCAGCGCGTAGGTCAGGCCGTCGCGGCGCTTTCGGCTGCGGATGACCGTGCGGATGATCGCCTCGGGCGAGGTGTAGCCGCAGTCGGCGATGATGCCCTTGACGTTCGGCGGGAGCGGCAGCTCCGACGCCATGAGCACCGTAGCCGCGCCCATGGAAAGGCCGACCAGAACGATGTCGCCGCCAAAGGTCGCGGCGGCATAATTCGCCCAGTCCAGACAGTCGAAGCGCTCCAGAACGCCGAAGGTCAGGCAGCGTCCCTGACTTTCGCCGTGGGCGCGCTGGTCGACCAGAAGCACGTTGTTCCCGCCGCGCAGCGCAAGCGGCAGGCCGCCCGAAAAGTCGCGCAGCCCGCTGCTGTGGTAGCCGTGGAAGAGGATATGGACAGGCGCGCCGACCGCCGTTTCATAGTAGCGCGCGTGCAGGCGCAGACCGTCGCGCGAGCGGATGGTCACGTCCCGCGTGGGGACGATCCGCTCGGCCTGCTCGATGAGCGCCTTCATCTGCGGGCGCAGCGGATCGTACTGTTTCGAGCGCGGCAGGCGGTGAATATCCGTCTTGCGCGAAACGCAGAAGGCGCTGCGATAGCACCCGTAGGCGGCAGCCACGGGCAGCAGTGCAAGCGCGCCGCCGCACAGCAGCAGGCGCTTCATTCGGTAAAGGTGTAGCGGACGATCGTGCCGCGACCGTCGCCGGTCGTGATCACGACGTCGCCCGCAAGGTTATGACCGGCGTCGATGACCGGATAGCGTCCGTTCTGCGCCACATAGGCCTCCGGACTTTCCGTCCTGATCTCCAAAAACTCCCTGCCCGCCTGCCGCTCGCCGCCGCAGGGATTGACCGTTTCGATGAGAAGTTCGTATTCCTTCATGTCATCAGCTCCTTCTGCCGCTTAGTTTAGCACAAAAACCCAAAATTATCAAATCAGACTGTCAAGAGTCCTCCTGCGCGCGCTCGGTGGAGGCGCGGACGGCAAAGCCGTCGGGATAGCGCCGCTTGAGCTTGTCGATATTGCCCTGTAGGATGTCGCTCAGCGGCAGCTCCAAGGCGGTGGCCGCCTCGGCTAAGTACCAAGCGATGTCGCCCAGCTCCTTTGCAAGATGCGCCTTGTCCAGCTCGTGTCCCTGCGCCAGCCACTTTTTGACGATGTCGATCGCCTCTCCCGCCTCGCCGCACAATCCCATGACGCTGTTGATCAGGACGTCCTTCCGATCCAGCGCGGGGTTGAGGGTCGTCATCGCGAGCCTCTGATACTCGTTTGCATCCATTTTTGCGTTTCCTTTCTATCGCTCCGGTTCGATCCGGAAGCGGATCTCATAGCTGCGCGCCAGCGGCGCGGAAAAGTCCGTCAGGCGGTAGGGCGGGATCGTCTCGCCCGTGCAGAGGGTCTTCCCCGTCAGGAGGGCGGCAAGGGCCGCCGTGCGGGGCGTCTGCATCAGCGCCGCCTCGATCCCCTCCGGCGTCAGGTCGCTCATCGTCGGGCGGCAGTCGCGGCAGTAGGCAAGATCCTTAAGGAAGGCAAACAGAAGCCCCTGCACAAAGGCGTCGCTGCTCCCCTTCTCGCGCTCGCCCGTGAGCCATTGCAGGCGCACCTGCCCCATGGACAAGGCGATGCCGATGGCGTTGGCCGCCGTGCCCCAGCTGCTGTAGCCCATCAGCCAGCGCACCGGCAGGGTCTCGCAGCTCTGCGCGCGAGCGCTGGCGTTGATGACGACCGTCGGCACACCGCGCCGGTCATTCTCCCGCCACGCCTGCATCAGCTCCTGCGCCGCCTGCTCGTCGCTGCCGCGCGTGAGCACCAGCGCCTGCAAGTCAAAGCACGACTCGTCCTGCGCCGCGCCGAGCGCCTGTAGGTGCAGATCGACCGACTCGCGCAGGGTGCCGAAGTCATAGGCATCGGCCACCTCATCCGCGCCGCCGCCGAAATAGCGCACGCTGTAGCGGTACGTCTCACCGCCGAGCGCGCCGTAAGCGCGGGCGATCTGCATCAGCCCCAGCTCGTCCGTGCCGCACAGGAGCAGCCCGTTTTCGCCCAGCAGGGCGCGCAGGTAGCGGATCTCGTTGGACTGGATCGTCGTGCGCGCGGAGGAGTCGTCCACGCCGATGAGCAGATGCGCAAAGTCCTGCCCATGGCGCACAAGGTAGTCGCCAAGGCGCAGCTTGCGCTGCCGCGCGGCAAGATAATGCGTCAAAATCTCTTCGGGCAGCGCCGGAACGATCTCTTCCCCGTTCTCGTCATAGCGGTAGCCCGCGACGATATTTTCGAGCGTCAGCTCCTCTCCCGTCAGCTCGCGCCGCGTGAGCTTGCCATAGGCGCGGGTGACGCTGTACTCCGCGTGCCCCAGTCCGGCGTAGCCCAGCGTGGTGGCAAGGCGCATGACGGTATCGAAGACATAGACGGGCTTGCGCTTCGCGATCTCGGCAAGCGCGTCGATCATTTCAAACTCACGTGTCAGATCCGTGTCGTCCATCCAGCGGCTGCTGACCAAGCCGCCGGAGAGGAGCTGGTCGGCGCTGACGATCAGCGCGTCGCACTCCGGCTCGACCGCAAGCAGCCACGCAAACAGCGCCTCGCGGTCGCCGTAGGCCGTGCCGTTCGCGTTCGGGCTCTGCCCGTCGAGCCGCGTGGCATAGAGCGCCTCGTCCGGCTGCAAAATGCGAAGGTTCGCGCTCTGCGCCAGATAGATCGAGCGCTGATCGTTGACCGGACGGTTATCCAGCGGCAGGTAGGCAACGGTATCGCCCGCCGCGCGGAAGCCCTCGCCGTGCTGCGGACGCGCCTGCTCCGGCAGGAAGCGGCACAGCAGCGCGGCCAGTTGGGCGCGCGTCGTCGTCTGCTGCGGGCAGAGCCGGTTCTGCCCGCCGTCACGGCTGCCGTTCAGGATGCCCTGCGCCACCGCCCAGCCCATTGCCTCGCTTGCCCACGGGCTGACGGACGCGGCATCGGGAAAGGCATCGAGCGCGCCGGAGGGCGTCTCCCGCCCGCAGTAGCGGGCGTAGCGATAGAGGAAGACCGCCGTCTGCTCGCGCGTCAGCGCATCGTCGGGGCCGAAGCGATCGTCGCCGTAGCCGCCGGCAAGCGCCTCGGCGCACGCCCAGCGCACGGCCGGTTCATACCACGCGCCCTCGGGCACGTCGGAAAACGCGCCGTCACGCGCCTGCGGCTCGCCCTCCATGCGAAACAGGATCGTCACGAGCGCCGCGCGCGTGGCCGCCTCATCGGGGGAGAAACGGTCGGGCGCGGTGCCGCGCATCCAGCCGCGCCGGACGGCGCTTGCCACCTCGTCTGCGTACCACGCGCCCTCCGGCACGTCGGAAAATGCGGCGGCCGCAGGCACGAAGGCCGCCAGCAGGGCGATGGCCAACAGCAGGGCAGCGAAGCGTTTCATAATTCATTCCTCCAATATCCCGGTGTTTCCGAAAAGAAACAGCCCGCGCAGCACCGAAAGGATACCGCGCGGGCTGTTTCTACGTATTACACGTTCGTGTAGAGCATTGCCACAAAGAGCGTCAGCAGGACAAACACGGCCGCGACCCACTTGGTCAGGCGGGCGAGCTTGGCGTCGAGCGTAGCGGCCTGACCCTTGCCGAAGAAGGAGTCCGCATTGCCGCCGGTCAGGGCGCTCATGCCGTCGTCCTTGCTGGACTGGAGCATGATGATGACCGTCAGAACGACGCTGGAAATGAGCTGAACGATCAGCAGAATGGTCTTAAGTGCATTCATGGAAAACCTCCGTTTGTTCCGCGCTTACGGCAGGCGGCAGCCGAGATCGAGTCCCTGTGAAGGACATATTTACAGACAGTACACTGAGTGTAACACAGCTTGCGTCATTTTTCAAGCATTATTTTTACGATTTCCACGTTCCCGTGGCGGCGCAGGTCAGATAGGCGTTGATAAAGCCGTCGAGCGCGCCGTCCATCACGGCGGCGATGTTGGACGTCTCATACCCCGTGCGGGTGTCCTTGACGAGCGTATAGGGCATGAAAACATAGTTGCGGATCTGGCTGCCCCACTCGATCTTGAGCTGCGTGCCCTTGATGTCGGAGATCTTGTCCAGATGCTCGCGCTCCTTGATCTCGATGAGCTTCGAGCGCAGCATCCGCATACAGGTCTCCTTGTTCTGGAACTGGTCGCGCTGCGTCTGGCAGGAGACGACGATGCCCGTGGGCTTATGGATCAGGCGGACGGCGGAGGAGGTCTTGTTGATGTGCTGGCCGCCCGCACCGGAGGAGCGGTAGACCTGCATCTCGATGTCCTCCGGCCGGATCTCGACGTCCTTGGAGTCGTCGCTGATCTCCGGAATGACCTCGACGGCGGCAAAGGAGGTCTGGCGGCGCGCGTTGGCGTCGAAGGGCGAGATGCGCACCAGACGGTGCACGCCGTTTTCGCCCTTGAGGTAGCCGTAGGCATTGTCGCCCTCGACCAAAATGCTGGCGGATTTGATGCCCGCCTCGTCCCCGTCGAGATAGTCTAAGATCTTATAGCTCAGGCCGTGCGCCTCCACCCAGCGGGTATACATCCGGTAGAGCATCCCGCACCAGTCCTGCGCCTCCGTGCCGCCCGCGCCCGACTGGAAGGAGACGATGGCGTTGTTGCCGTCGTATTCGCCGGTCAGAAGGGTCTCAAGGCGCGCGCTTTCCAGCTCCTGCGTGAGCTTGCGGTAGCCGTCGGTCAGCTCGGGGAGCATCGAATCGTCGCTCTCCTCCAGCGCCATATCGCACAGGGTCGTCAGATCGTCCCAAAGGGTCTGCATCGCATGGAAGCGGTCGCGCTTATTCTCCAGCGCCTTGGTGCGCATGACCGCCTTCTGCGAGCGCGACGGGTCGTCCCAAAAGCCGGGAGCCTCGGCCATCGCGTGCAGCCGCTCCAGCTCGTCGAGCAGGCTCTGCGGCAGATATGCGGCGCGCAGCTCCTCCAGCTTCGGCTTCAGATCGTTCAGTTTCCCCTTGTATTCTTCAAATTCGATCACAGATGGTTCACTCCGTTACAGTAATGTCTTACTATTATACTCGAAACTCCCCCGTCTGTAAAGCCCTAATTGGAAGGCAATTCCACCTCGGCGTTCGGCGTCTCCGCCCCGACGGTCACGCGCGCCACCTCCGCGCCGTTCTCCCGCAGCACGAACGTGCCGTAGGGGATGCCCTGCAAGAGGAAGCTCTCCTCCCCCGTCCCGTCCGCGCGCAGCACGGCGCGGCGATAAAAGCCGTCGGCACGCGTGAGCGTATAGTCCAAAAAGCCGTCGTTCTGCCCGAGGGTCTGCTCGTCCACCCTGCGCCGCACCCGCAGCGTGCCCACAGGCTCGTCCGTCAGGTGCAGCACCTCGCCGTCCGACCAGCCGTAGGGGCTGTGGCAGGCGACGGAGGCGTTTTCATTTAATGTAAAGCATGCTTGTCCCGCAGCGGTGGAGGCTATGTAGTTGTCCGGCGTCAGCAGATCGCTCACGGCGCGCCCCTGCACGTCCGGCATCAGCTCCTGCACGGGCGTCCCGTCGGCAAGGCAGAGCGAGATATGGTCGATCGTCGGATCGACCGCGAAGGCCATGCGCACCCAGACGTGCGGCGCCTCCTCGCTCTGCGCGGGCACTTCGGGCGCCTGCGCGGAGCGCCCGTCGGCCGAGACGATCACCCCCATCGAACCAAGCAGAAAGATCACCATCAAAAGGCCCGCTCCCAGCAGGCGCAGCGCATTGTGCATCCTTGTCCCCTCCTTTGTATCTGTAGTATAGCCGCCCGCACGCGCATACTCCTGAGAAAAAGGTCGAGCGCTTCGGGTATGAAAGAAAAATTTTCCGGCAATACTTGTGCTCGGAGGTGCTTACGCAATGAAAAACGACAAGTTCAAAAGCATCCGCAGCTTCCTGAAGGAGAAGGGCTACTACATAGTCCTGCTTCTTTGTGCAGCGGCTGTGGGAGTGTCCGGTTATTTACTTTTGAAGGGCGGCGGCAGTGAAACGCCGAGCGTGACGGTGACGCAGTTCCCGTCGGAGCGGGAGGTCATCGCGACGCAGCCGCTCGTAACGCAGGTGCCGTCAACGCAGGAGCCGGAGATCCGGCTGGAGTGGAAGCGCCCGCTCGACGGCGCGCTGAAAAAAACGTTCAGCGCGGAACATCTGGCCTACAACGAGACGACGCGCGACTGGCGCACGCATGAGGGCGCGGACTATGAGGCCTCGGAGGGGCAGACCGTCTGCGCGGCCGCCGACGGCACGGTCTATACCGTCTATGAGGACGACGACCTCGGCATGACCGTCGTCCTGCAGCACACGCAGGGCTATACCAGTCACTACGCGAACCTCGACAAGACGCTTTCCGTGCGCGTGGGCGACACCGTGCGGGCAGGCGACGCGCTGGGCAAGGTCGGCACGACCGCCAACGCCGAAAAATCGGCGCACCTGCACTTCGCCGTCTATCTCGACCATACGCCGATCGATCCGGAAACGCTCTTTTGAGAAAGCAAGGAACCGTCCCCCAAAAAATGGGGACGGTTCCCTGTTTTATTGGAGCGGCTTCCAGCTGAAGAACAGAAAAATATCGTAGTGCGCCGCGCCTTCCCATGTTCGCTCGCGTACCTCGCTCGTCACCCAAAGCTCCGTCAGGGCGAGCGGCACGGCACACGATGCGCGGCTGATCGCCGCCGTCGTTCCGGCGTCCGTCCGCGCGGCCGCCGGATCGTCAACGGGGAGCTTTTCCGCCACGCTCCACTCGACCGGCAGCGCTTCGCCGAACGTCTGCGGTGAAAGCACGCCATTCCCTTCGCACACCGCCACCGTGACGCACTGCGCAATGCGCCGTCCGTCCGCCAGCGTGTCGTCCGTCAGATCGGTCAGCTGCACAAGCAGCCCCTCGTCCAAGAACCAAAGCTCCATCGCAGCGCCCGACAGCGCCACATAGGCCGTATAGCGCAGCGGCTCATCCGACAGGCACCACATCCGCATCGGATCCCAAAGCGCCTGCGCGTCCAGCTCCCGCGTCACCTGATCGGCGTCGAACATCAACGAGTTCGGCCTCGCTACGGGCGCCGACTCGGACACAGCGGTCTGCACCGTCGCTGGGACGGCTTCCGTCGTCGTGGGCACTGCCTCCGCTGCCGTGGGCGCGGCGCTTTCCGTAGGCGTGCCGCGCGGAGTCTCGCCCCGCTTCGGCAGAAATAGTAGCAGTAACAGTGCAAGCGCCGCCAAGACCGGCAGGAGCCAAAGCCATTTTCTGCGCACGCGGATACGGATCGGCTGCTTCTCCTGCAAGGGCTTCATGCAATACAGGCAGAAGCGGGCGTTTTCCTGAAGCCGCGCGCCACAATAGGGACAGTTCATCAGCCCAGCGTCTCCATTTCGTAGTCATACAGCAGGTCGTTGATCTGCGCCACGCTCAGCTGCCTGCACAGGCCGTAGATAACGACGCAGTCAAACGGATTCTTCGCGTAAAGCGGCGCGTAGCCGGAGGATTTCAGCAGCGTCTGTGTCTCGTCAAGGGACAGCTGCATCCCGACGGCAAGACACAGCAGCTTCCCGCGCTCCGGCAGGCGCAGACCGGAAAAGATCTGGTAGCCGTAGACCTCGGACAGCTCCGCGCGGCGGATCGCGTCGGCCTTTTTGATGCCGTGCCGCTTGACCAGCTCGCCCAAGCACTCGGAAAGGCTGCGGCGGGGCAGCTCCTGCGCGTTGTCCTGATAAAAGCGGCGAAAATCGGAGCAGTCTTGCAGCTCCTGAAGCAGCCGCGCGGTATCCTTCGCCATAAAATCACCTCTTTCTTCACTTTAACACAGTTTCTCCCCCGCGTCAATCGCAATGTCGAGCCGTCTCCGCAAACCGCCGCCGCGTAATCAACCGATACGGGACGCACGCAAAGCGCTGGCACAAAACGACACGGAAAAACGGCGTTCTATGCTCGCAGCATAGGACGCCGTTTCCGTTTTCTGGTATAATCTTGTTACAGTTCGTCGATCTTCTCCGCCAGCGCCTTGACCGCGCTGAGAAACGCCCTGACCTGCCTCTCGTTTTTGCCTTGCAGCATGGTGAGGATCGCAGAGAAGGCCATTTTCGGCTCGGCCGCGGCATCCAGAAGAAGCTGATCGACCCCGATCTCCAGCGCGGAGGCAATGTGAAACGTCGTTTGCAGAGAAGGCACGCGCGTCCCGCGCTCGATATGCCCGATGTGCGCGGTCGAAAGCCCGCAAAGCTCGCCCAGCTTTTCCTGCGTCAGACCCTTTTTCAGCCGCGCCGCGCGGACGCGTCGGCCGATCGCCTTGTAATCCATCTCCTGCAATCGTTTCACCTCTTTCCCTATTATTCTACAAAAAATGCCGCGTCAATCAATGAACCATTCGAATTAATTCTTGACTAAAGGCATTATTTTGGTTATAGTAGACAAAGAGGGGCGAAAAAAGGCGGACACTTGACATGGCGGCAGAAGCACCCGCTTCCCGCAGCCGGAGCGGCGCTCCCCTTCGGGAAACCGGTTAAAAAATAAAAAAGAAAGAGGAAACACACATGAAAAAGGTACTTAGCGTAATTCTGGCACTGATCCTTTGCCTCTCGGCGCTGGTCGGGTGCGGCTCGGGCGGCGGCAGCTCGACTGCAACGAAGGCGCGCAAAACCACAAGCGAGCCTGTTACGACAAGCGAGCCTGTTACGACCGTGGCTCCCGCAGTCACGGAGGCGCGCAAAACCAGCCGCATGACGTCTACGCAATACTACACGAAGGCAAAGGCCGCCCTTGAGGGCGCGGGCTGCGACGACGTCTCTTCGATGTATCCGGCAGCGGATGCAAAGCAGCGGTTTGACTGCCTAAACGGCACGATCACCGTTCAGATCGAAAACGACGGCGACTATGTGGATAGTATCTTATGCATCTGCGAGGATGAAACCGCCCTGAGCATGGCCTTCCAGGGTCAAGAATCGCTTCTTGGGCTGCTTGGCGTGCTCGCTGTCCCGATGATGCCGGTGTACAGCGGCGGGGAGACCAGCAGTCTGCTCTCGGCGCTGCTTGCCGGTGAGCAGACCAGCGATAGCGGCGTGACCTACCGCATCACAAATGCGGGAGATTGGCGCTTCGCTCTTGCCACTCCGTCCTCCGACGCATACGTTGCCATCGTCGCCTACTATATGGGCGGCGAATAAGAGATTGGTCAAACGCTTCTTTATTCCTCTACCCTTGTGAAATAGCCCTCCGATACCAAATCGGGCGGCAGGGGAGCTTCCCCTGCCGCCCTTGTTTCATTTTGGCGCGCTGCGCCTCCGCGCTTATGAAGTAAAAACTCCCTCTGACAAGGAAGTTCTTGAATCTTCCGCCGCACCCAAGGCTCCTCTGTGTAAGGGGAGGCTTTGAAGGTGCCGTTTTCTTTCCGCGTCAGAGCGCGGCGAGCAGCGCCTCGGCGCTGGAATAGCGTCCGGCGGGGTCGATCTGCGTGCATTTGCGGACGATACGCCCGATGCGCCCGCTTGCCAGCCGCTTGGCCGGATGCTCGCCGGTGCACATGACGTTGAGCAGCACACCCAGCGCGAAGACGTCCGTCCGCGCATCGCACGTCCCGATGCCAAGCTGTTCATAGGCGGCATAGCCGATCGTCCCGAGCGCCTCGGTCGTCCGCCGCGCGCCCTGCGCGGTCAGCTCGGAGGCGTCGAGGTCGATGAGCTTGACCTCGCCCGACGCCGTGACCATCACGTTTTCGGGCTTGATGTCCCGATGGATGATGCCGCATTGATGCAGCGCGGCGGCTGCCGCGCAGACCTTGCGGAGCACCGACGACGCGCCGCGCGCGGTATACAGCCCCGTTTCGAGCACCTGCGCGACGCTCAGGCCGTCGACCGCCTCCTCCAGCACGAGCTGCCCGTCCGAAAAATGCAGGCTGTCGTAGACCTCCGGCAGATTCGGGTGGCGCGCCGTGGTCAGCAGGTCGTAGGCAGGCACGCTCTTCTCATAGCGCCGAAGGATCAGGTCGCGCGCAAGCGTCCGGTGGCGCAGGCGCAGCACGGCCGCGCCGTCCTTCTCCGAAAGCGTCCGGACGATGCGATAGGTCTGCCGGATGCGCGCAAGCGCTTCCTCTGTCCGCATGGCCGTCCCTCCCCCGCTTTTTTCTCTATTGTAGCAGGCGGGGCGGGGCGCGTCAACCCAATTCGCCGGTGACGGAGAAGACGACCCACTTGGCGATATTGACCGCGTGGTCGCCGATGCGCTCAAGATACTTGGCCACCATGAGAAGATCGGCGGCGTTCGCGCTGCACGGGTCGGCCGCACGGATGCGCGCGATCAGCGCATCCTTTACGCGCAGGAACGCGCCGTCGACCACGTCGTCGTAGGCGATGACGCTGCGCGCCTTTTCCGTGTCGGCGTGCAGGAAGGCGTCCACGCTCTCGTCGACCATGAAGATCACGCCGCGCGCCATCTCCGAGTAGGTCTCGCCCTGCGCCGGAGGGGCGCTTTTCTGCACGATGTCGGCGATGTCGGCCGACTGGTTGCCGATGCGCTCCATATCCGTGACCATTTTGAGCGCGGCGGAGATCACGCGAAGATCCGCCGCGACGGGCTGCTGGCGCAGCAGGAGCTTGAGGCAAAGCGTTTCGACCTCGCGCTCGCGGCGGTCGATCTGCGCGGCGTGCTCCTGCACCTCGGCGGCAAGGGGCGCGTCGCCGCTTAAAAACGCGCGCGCGGCCTTGGCAATGGCCTGCTCGCACAGCGCGCCGAGCTGGGCAAGCTCACTGTGCAGCTGGGCAAGCTGACCGTCAAACGTCTTTCGCATTATCCAAACCTCCCCGTAATATAGGCCTCCGTCCGCTTATCCTGCGGATGGGAGAAGATCGTCTCCGTCGGGGCGAACTCCACGAGCTTGCCCAGCAGGAAGAAGGCGGTGCGGTCGGAAATGCGCAGCGCCTGCTGCATATTATGCGTGACGATCACGATGGTATAGCGCTCGCGCAGAGTCTCGATCAGCTCCTCGATCTTACCCGTGGAGATCGGGTCAAGGGCGCTGGTCGGCTCGTCCATGAGCAGGGTCTCCGGCTCGACGGCAAGGGCGCGCGCGATGCACAGGCGCTGCTGCTGTCCGCCCGACAGGCGCAGCGCGGATCTTTTCAGGCAGTCCTTCGTCTCGTCCCAGATGGCGGCGGCGGTGAGCGACTGCTCCACGATCCGATCCAGCTCGGCGCGCTTCTTCACGCCGTGGATACGCGGGCCGTAGGCGACGTTGTCATAGATGCTCATGGGAAAGGGGTTCGGCTTCTGGAACACCATGCCGACGCGGCGGCGCAGCTGGGTCACGTCCAGCTCGCGCACGTCCTGTCCGTCCAGAAGCACCTTGCCCTCGGTGCGGCAGCTCGGAACGAGGTCGTTCATGCGGTTGATCGTCTTGAGGAAGGTGGATTTTCCGCAGCCGGACGGTCCGATGAGGGCGGTGACGGACGCGGCGGGGATGTCCATATTGACGTCAAAGAGCGCCTGCTTCTCCCCGTACCAGAGGTTCAGCCCCTGAATTTGAAGACTCATAGTTCTCTCCTTTTCTTTCGGTAGCGCGTGAGCGCCGACACGCCCAGATGCAGCAGCAGCATCAGCGCCAGCAGCACCACGGTGATGGCAAAGGCGACGTCGAAGTTGCCGTCCTCACCGGCGTAGAGGTAGAGCGCGACGGTCAGCGTCGCGGCGGAGGAATGCAGCGCCTCGCCGAAGCCGAGCAGCTTCAGGCCGAAGCCCGCCGTAAAGAGCAGCGCCGCCGACTCGCCGAGGATGCGTCCCACGGCAAGGATGCAGCCGGTGACCATGCCGTCCCACGCGTTGGGCAGGACGACGGTGCGGATCATGTGCCACTTCCCGCTGCCCAGCGCGAGCGCGCCTTCGCGGTAGCTCTGCGGCACGGTCTTGAGGCTTTCGCGGGTGTTGGTGAGGATGGTGGGCAGCACCATCATGGCAAGCGTCAGGCCGCCGGCAAGGATGCCCTGCCGCAGCCCCAGAAGCTGCGTGAACAGCAGCATACCGGCAAGACCGAAGAGGATCGAGGGAATGCCCGTGAGCGTCTCGGAGGCAAAGCCGATGACCGAGGCGACGCGGCTGTTTGCGGCATATTCCGTCAGGTAGATCGCCGCGCCGACGCCCAGCGGCAGCGCGACGGCCATGGTCACGACGATGAGGTAGAGGGTGTTGAGCAGGTTCGGCAGGATGCCGACCGTGCCGCGCAGATAGCTCGTCTGTCCGCTGAGCATCCCCCACGTCAGGTGCGGCAGGCCGCGCCAGAGCAGGTAGCCCAGAAGCGCGAGCAGCAGCAGGCACGTCAGACCGGCGCACAGGTACATTGCGGCATAGCGGAGAAAATCGCGCCGTTTCATGCGCTCTCCTCCTTTTTAAGCACGCGGTGCAGCAGCGCGTTAATGAGCAAAATGAGCAGGAACAGCACAAGGCCGATGGAAAACAGCGCCTGCCGCTTGAGCGAACCGTAGGATGCGTAGGACATCTCCGAGACGATCGCGGTGGTGAGGAAGCGCACCGAGCCGAAGAGCTTGGGCAGGTTCGGCACGTTGCCCGCGACCATCATGATCGCCATGGCCTCGCCCAGCGCGCGGCCGACGCCCTGAATGATCGCCGCCAGCACGCCGCTTCTTGCCGCGCGCAGCGACACGCGGAACCATGTTTCCGCCTTCGTCGCGCCCAGCGCCAGCGACGCCTCTTCATATTCCTGCGGCACGGCGCGCAGCGCCGTCTCGGAGACATGGATGATGTAGGGCAGGAGCATGACCGCAAGCACCAGGATCGCCGCAAGCAGGCACGCGCCGGAGGCAAGGCCGAAGACGCGCTGCACGGACGGCACGAGCACCGTCATGCCCACCAGACCGTAGACCACCGACGGGATGCCCGCCAGCAGGCTCACCGCCGCCGACAGCACCGCCTTGATCCTCGGCGGCGCGGCCTTCGCCAGATACACCGCCGTCAGAAAGCCCACCGGCACG
>OIYV01000537.1_pt1 | contig 21388 bp, 23 predicted proteins | sample 1588251 | NCBI WGS metagenome assembly OIYV01 (sample SAMN03283282) | human gut metagenome | biome: human-associated habitat; material: feces | host: Homo sapiens | place: Peru | collected 2012
ATCTTCAAAAGCTTCAGTACTTCTATTTATTTCAAATGGTAATACATTTTGGGCTACTCCTAGTACTTCAAAAGAAGATATTAATACTTCTACTTCTCCTGTTTTCATATTAGGATTAGTCATACCTTCAGCTCTATGTCTCACTACTCCAGTTACAGTCATAGTACTCTCTCTAGTTATATCTTTAAAACTATCAATATCTTCACTTATTAACTGAATTACTCCTGTTTCATCTCTTAATGTCATAAATACTAGACTACCTAGATTTCTTTTTTGTTCTAACCAACCTGCTACTTTTATTTCTTCACCGATATTTTTAGTGGATACTTCACCACAATAAATTGTTCTATATTTATTTTTCATATACATCTTCCTTTCATATAATATAAAAACACATCAATTACATAAGGACGAATACTATTATCCGCGGTGCCACCTTATTTCACTAATGTGCTCTTTATTAGTTTTTATCGGAACTACCCGTTTTCTACTTATTTATATCTACTATCTGTCACTAATAGTAATAGAAAATCTATACTTATTATATAATTATTATTTATTCTTGTCAATTATTTTTTAATATTTTATTCACTTTAAGTCTAAGTCTTAAAGTGTTGTTATTAGACTTAGGTCTAATAACAATATATCAGCCATATTTATTATATATAAGTATAGACTATACACTTTAATATGTTTAGTAGTTATCTTTTTTTAATACGCTTATATTTATTTCATGTAATAAATATAATAAGGATAAGTTGACTATTATTAATTTTATTATAAAAATTTTATTATAAAAATATTGATTTTTTTTCTAAATTGTGGTATTATCTTCAGTAGAAACAGGTCTTACTGAAGCAGTGCCCATAGTCTTTGAACTAATGGAACTGTTGGGAGACTTGTTTTTTTCATAGTCTAAAGGTACTAACCTTTGAATTCTATAATGATTTTCACCATCATTTCTTGATACAACATCAAACTCTAACAAGAATTTTTTCTTTCCTATAATTATATTTTCTACATAATAATGCCAACTATTATAATTTTGACGTGCTTTTTGTTCCATGCTTTCTGAAACTAATTTTCCATATTTTATAACATCGCCCAATTTACTAAATACTTTTAAATGTTCTATTAAATATTCTTTCTGTCTTTTATCTCCTAATATCTTTTTTATACTTTCTTTTATATCTTCATTATTTATCATTATATTATTGCCATCATTTTGAAATGTATTGCTTTCGTGATTATTCCTAAAAATTTCTATTGATATTTTTTTTAATTGAGTTAATGTTAATTTTAATAATTCTTTTTCGTCAATTTCAACTATATTTTTATTAATAGTAATTTTATTATTAAATCTTTTTTGTACCTTTGACTTGTTCAATTCAGTTATTAAAAGTTCCTTAGTATTTTTGTATCTATTTAAAAACTTTTTATCAACTTTCATATTATCTTTTTCTTTTGCGTCCTTTACCACTATGTTCATAAAAATAGCCTCCTTTAATTTTTATAGTCACTTATTAACACATAAAATTTAAATTAAAGTTTTAAATTTTAACTTTGTCTTTCTTATTTTCTTAATTGCCTATTATAGCTTAAAATGTAACACTTGTCAAATACCTTTCAAATTGTAACATACATTTGTTTTCTAATTTAGCAATTATTAAAAGCATCTATTCTTTAGATGCTTTTGCATTAATTAAATAATATTTTTTCACTTTTATACATTTTATTTATAAATAGAAGAAGTACTATTATATATATTATTGAAGATATTATAGTTATTAGTATATTATTAATATTAATAGAACTAGTTAAGATATTATTTATAACAATAGTATGATTAATAATAGGAATAAATGATAATACTCCTGATATATTAATATTTAACATTTCTAAAAACATAGGTATACAAGTAACTAAACTAATAGGCGTAAGAGCACTTTGAGCTTCTTTAAATGATTTAGTAAAACTTGCTATTGTTATACATAATCCTGATATAAATAATGTATAGAATAATAATATTAATATTGTTAATAGTATTGTAATAGTATTTATATTAAATATTACATTATCATAAATACTAAAGCTATTCTTTACATAATATAATGATACTATTGATAGAAGAACTCCTATTAAAAGAGTTACAATTCCTGATATAGATATAGCCAAGTATTTACCAAATATTAATTCTTTTCTACTAATAGGAAATGTTAATATAGTCTCTAAAGTACCTCTTTCTTTTTCACCCGCAGTTGTATCAGTAGAAGTATAAATACAACTAAGAGTTATAGCCATTATAGTAAAGGTAATAGCCATAAGTATTATTTGATTACCAAAAATACTCTCTCCTTTTATCTCAGTAACATTATAATTTAAATTATTATATACTTTACTTAAGTCAATATTATTATTTACCAAATAACTTTGTCCCAAATAATTATTATAGTTATCTAGATAATTAGTAATTAAACTAGTAACCATACTACCATCTTCACTTTGAATATTAGCATAAATATTATAACTATTATTATCTTTAACTATATACGCCAATATTTTATTACTATTATAAGCTTCTTTTAGTTCTTTAGAACTACTATATACTGTATATTTTACTTCATCACTTAGCAATTCTCTCTCAGTACTAGATAATTCATAATTAACTCCTATCTGGTATGTTTTATCATCTTTATTTACAGTTAATTCTTCATATATATAAGACATTAATATAACAAAGATAGGAATAAATAAAGGAGTAATAGCCATCATAAGTAAAGATTTTTTATCTCTTATTATAAGTTTTAATTCTTTCTTTAAAGTAATTAATATATTATTCATAATTATCACCTCCAGTTAAAGCAAAGAAAGCCTCTCTTAAATTACTAGTATTAGTCTTTTTCTTTATTTCTTCTGGAGTACCAATAGTAATTATCTTACCATTATTCATAAGTACTACTCTATCACATATACTTTCTGCTTCTTCCATATAATGAGTAGAATATAATATACATTTACCTTTATCTTTCTCTTCTTTAATAGTATCTAAAATAACTTTACTAGATATAATATCAAGTCCACTAGTAGGTTCATCTAAGATATAATATTTAGGATCATGCATCAAACATCTAGCAATACTAACTCTTTGCATTTGACCAGTAGATAAAGTACCTATTCTTTGATATAAAAAAGATTCCATATCAAAAGTCTTATTTAAATATTTAATTCTATCTTTAATATCTTTTTTACTCATATGATAATAATTACCACACATAGTAAGTAATTCATAAGCACTTAAATCTTTATATAACTTAGTATTACCAGTTAAAAAAGCAATTCTTTTCTTTATTTCTATTTCATTATCATGATAATTTAAATTATCAATAGTAATACCACCTCCACTAGGAGTCATAATACCAGCAATCATTCTAAGTAAAGTCGTTTTACCTGCACCATTAGGTCCTAATATTCCAAGTACTTCATTATCTTTAGCTTCAAAAGAAATATCTTTATCAGCATAGAATTCTTCTTTATTTTTATTCTTACTTTGTTTAATAAATTTCTTATTAATTTTTTCTACTTTTATCATTACATACCCTCCTAGTTAATTATACCTTATTTTATTATAGAAGTATAGAAAAAAAGTAGATTTCTCTACTTTATTAATTTCTTATTATCAGTTTCACTTAATATTCTCATATCTTCTTTAAATAATCTTAAAAATGCTTTCATAATACTAGTTATTTGTTTATCTAATATATCAACTAAACCATCTGATTTATAATTATTCTTATTTAATGATTTAACCTTACCAATTGTAGTATATATACGCTTACTAGACATATCTACATAAGAATATGTACTCATAGTATCTCTATCTTTTAAAGATAATACTCTTTCATTACTTAATCTTAATGTATAAAAAGATATGATATTTTCAATTAAAGATTTCTTTCCTTCTTCACTAATTATATTAGCATTCATTATATAAGTTAAATATAAAGCTATCTCAAACTCTTCATATAATAGTTCTTTATTTTGTTTTCTTTCATTATATATTTTTTCAATACTATGATAAGTCTTAAAGGCTTTTACTCCTGAAGTATATTTTAATAACTTCTTTAAATACATTATAGTTTCTTTAGGTATATCTTTAATATCTAATTTATCATTATTTATAATACTAGGATCTATATCCACAAATAAACTCTTTATTAGTTCTACATTATTTTCCATTATATTCCCCTCTCTCATGTCAAATATAATATCATAAAAGTAAAATAAATGCAAATAAAAGTTGACAAGGAAATAAACTTATAGTAAGATTAATACAGAAATCAGCGGCCCTAGGTGACCTTTTCACTACGGCTGCTGATTTTTAATATTTATTTTTCTTGATAACTATGCTATAATATATAACTACAAGGAGAGATATTATGAAAATTAGAGAATTAAAAGAAAATGAATCATTAGAAGTAATAGAAGTAACAATGAAACCTAATAACACTGATATATTTGATAGCGTATTATCAGATTCCGATACAGGTGAATACTCTAGGATAAAAATGAGAATTCTTACTGATGGTGAAATAGAAAGACAAACTGAGGAAATTTCTCAAGATATAAATGAATTTTATATAGGAGAAAATAAATATCAATTTGATGTAAATACTTTAAAAACAAAAAAATTATACTTTAAAAATTATAGTTATATTATTACTTATCTAGTATCTACAGAATATAGACTATTTGGAACTATACCTAGGAAATTTGATATAGTTAATGATATATCGATATATCTTAAAAATGAAAAAGATAAAAATGCATTAATATGTGCAAAACAAATGATTAAAGACTTTGTTATTAGTAACAATAACCTTGACAATTTTCATCTATTTGCAATGGCATTATCACAGACTGATGGAACTGCAAGACTTGACATTAATAAGATTTCTAAAAATATATATACTTTAAAAAGAACTAAATAAATAACACTTAAGTTTAGAGACAATTATGGCTCTAAACTTTTTTTCTAATGACCTTAGGCATTAGAAAACCTAGAGTGACTATAGGCACGAAAGGAAAAAGAAAAAAGTAGATAATTCTACTTTTCTAATAATATAGTTACAGGCCCATCATTAATTAAAGATACTTTCATATCAGCACCAAAAATACCAGTACCAACTTCAATACCCTTATCTCTTAATTTATTATTAAATTCATCATATAATAAAGTAGCCTTATCTCCTCCTAGAGCCTTAATATATGATGGCCTTCTCCCCTTAGAAGCATCTCCATATAAAGTAAACTGACTAATAGATAAAATATTACCATTAATATCTAATAAACTCTTATTCATAACATCATTTTCATCTTCAAATATTCTTAAGTTAATAACCTTATCAACCATCCAGTCTATCTCTTTAAAAGAATCCCCTTCAGTAAACCCCACTAGTAGCATTAAACCCCTATCAGATTTACCTACAATTTTACCATCTACTTCAACACTAGAATTAATAACTCTTTGTACTACTACCCTCATTATTTAACCTCTCTTTCAACTTTCTGAACAAAACTTAAATTTAATAAATCATTCATAAATTTCTCTAATCTTTCTTTATTTTCTACTAATACAGTCATTCTATATACCTTATATTCACTCTTATTAATCGTAGATATACTATCTATAATCATATTATTTGATGATGCCTTAGTAATTATATCTAATAGATTATCATAAGTATTAGTATATACTAAGATATCTGATGGATATTTCTTATCCTTTTGAATATTCCATTTAACATTAATTAATCTCTCATCAGTATCAGTAATATTATGACAATTACTTCTATGAACAGTAATACCAGATCCTCTAGTAATATAACCAATAATATTATCTCCTGGTATAGGTTTACAACAACTACTTAGACTAGTCTTAATCTCATCAATACCCTCTACTAAAACATCATTATTATTACTATTCTCTTTATAGTAGGTAGTTTCATTTATTTTAGCAGCAATGTCTTTCTCTTTCTTCTCAGTATTATTATTAATAATAATCTTAATAACAGAATTAGGAGTATTCTTACCAGAAGCAATATTTACATATAAATCATCAATATCTTTTAATTTTAATTCATTTAATATAATATCAATATTCTTATTAGATAAAAATTCATTAATACTTAAATTTTCTTTTCTAAGTTCTTTCTCTAATAAATCAGTTCCCTTTTCAATATTTTCATCTTTCTCTAACTTACTATAATAACTCTTTATCTTATTCTTAGCTCCACTAGTTACAACAAAATTTAACCAATCCTTACTAGGCTTAGAAGCCTTATTAGTATTTACTTTAATAATATCTCCTGTTACTAATTTATAATCAAGTGGTACAATATTATCATTTACAATAGCTCCTACTATACGATCTCCTACTTCACTATGTACCTTATAAGCAAAATCTACTGGTGTTGATTGTGCTGGTAACTCAATAACATCACCTTTAGGAGTATATACATATATAACATCACTAGTTAATATATCTTTTTTAACCGAAGTAATAAATTCTTCCGGAGTATTAGTCTCTTCATTTAACTCAATAATATTTCTAAATATCTGAAGTTTCTGTTCCATAGCATCTTTAGCAGACTTAGCCCCATCTTTATGTTCCTTATATGACCAATGCGAAGCAATACCATATTCCGCTATCTTATCCATTTCATAAGTTCTAATTTGAATCTCAAATAAATTACCATCAATACCAAAGACAGTAGTATGTAACGATTGATATAAGTTAGTTTTAGGCATAGCAATATAATCCTTAAATCTCTTAGGTACAGGTTTATACTTAGAATGAATTAACCCTAAAGCTAAGTAACAATCCTGTTCAGTATCCACAAATACCCTTAAAGCTAATATATCATATATATCATCAAATCTTTTACCCTTAGCCATCTTATTATAAATACTATAGATACTCTTACTTCTACCCTTTATTTCATGAGGAATATTATGCTCATTTAATAATTCTGATACCTCATCAATCATCTTACTAACAGCTTCATCTCTCTCCGTTTTCTTCTGATTAAGTTTTTCAACAATATCAAAGTAAGCATCAGGCTTTAAGTATCTAAGTGATAAATCTTCAAGTTCACTTTTAATCTTATAAATACCAAGTCTATGAGCAACAGGTGTTAATATCTCTAATGTTTCTTTAGCCTTTTTCTTTTGTTTCTCTACAGATAACACACTAATAGTACGCATATTATGTAAACGATCCGCTAATTTAATTATAATTACTCTAGGATCTTCAGATAAACCTACTAGTATCTTTCTCTGATTAGCAGCACTAGCTTCAGTCTCAGTATTAAAGTTTAATTTATTAATCTTTGTTACCCCATCTACTAATAAAGCAACTTCTGATCCAAATAATTTTTCTATTTCTTCTTTAGTAGCATCAGAATCTTCAATAGTATCATGAAGAAGAGCAGCAGCCATACATGGAGCATCCGCAGATATCTCAGTTAATATTAAAGCAACATTAAGTGGATGTAATATATAGTCATCACCAGATATTCTCTTTTGACCAAAATGTTTCTTTTCAGCATAATCATAAGCCCTTCTAATTAAAGCAATATCTTCTTCATTATCATTATATTTTTTAAATTTATCAATTAAATCATCAATTGAAATCTTAATTGTTTTTGTACTCATATTCATCACCAATCCTTATAAGGAAAGCTTACAAGAATCACTTGTAAGCTATTTTTAACAATTAATTCCTTTTATTTGCATTTCTTCTTTTTCAACTTTTTTCTTTACTTCTTTTTTAGGTTTAGATAATCTCTTACTTTCTAACATTAACCATAAACTATTAGATATATAGATAGATGAGAAGACACCTGCAATAAATCCTACTAATAAAGCAATATTAAAGTTTAATATTTCATGAGAACCTAATACTATTAAACAGATAATAGGCACTATAGTAGTAGCAGTAGTCATAAGAGATCTAAAGAATGTTAATCTAACCGAATCATTTACTAATTCAGGTAAATCATCTTTATTCTTAATCTTTCTTTCATTATAATTTCTTCTTATCATATCAAATGTTACAATAGTATCATTAATAGAATATCCAATAATAGTTAGAATAGCGGCTATAAAGACAGAATCAATTTGAAGTTTAAATACACCAAAGAATATAATAGTAATTAAAGCATCATGCATTAAAGCAACAATACCACTAATAGCATAATTAAATCTAAATCTAAAACTTACATAGATAATTATACCAATTAATGATATAATTACTGCCATAATAGCATTCTTAATCAATTGTTTCTTAACCATATCAGATACAACATATATATTTGAAGTAGTATGATATTCTTCTTCTAATTTATTTGATAAAGCTTCTATTTCTTCTTTAGTTAACTTCTCATTAATAACAATATTAGTAGAATCTTTAGTTCTATCAATTTTATTAATAGTATAATCACCTAAACTAATATCATCAGTAGTATTTATAGTAATACTAGTACCACCAGTAAAATCTACAGCAAAGTTAAAATGTGTTATAAGTGAGTATGTAATTCCTCCTACTAGAACCAATAATACTATCGGTAATACTATCTTTCTTGACTTAACAAAATCTAATTTCTTAAATGGAATTCTAACTTCTTTAGCAGGAATAATCTTTTTCTTAGAAAGTCCAATAAATAAATTTACTTTATTATCAAATACTCCACTACCCGCAAATAAAGCTATCACTGCTTTAGATATAAATACCAATACTATTATCGTAAGTAAAATATTAATAATTAACATCGTAGCAAAGCCCTTAACACTAGATTGTCCTAAGATAAATAGAATTACAGCTACTATCATCGTAGTAATATTAGCATCTAATATACTAGATAAAGATTCTTTATTACCAATAGCTACAGCCTCTTTAAGTGGTTTACCTATCTTTAATTGATCTTTTATTCTTTCAAAACTAATTACTGAAGCATCAACTGCCATACCAATACCCAGTAACATCGCAGCAATACCAGGTAAAGTTAATGTTCCTTCAATTAAATAGAATACTAAGAATGATAACATAGTATATACTACTAAAGCAGTACCTGCTATAAAACCACTAAAATGATACATTAAAATCATTATTAATAATACTAAAATAATACCAATAATACCCGCTACTAAAGTCTTATTAAGAGCAGCTTCTCCATATGTAGCTTCTACCGTACGAGAAGATATCTCATTTAATTTAGTAGGAAGTGAACCAGAATTTATAAGTTCTACTAATGATGTAGCTTCTTCAGTAGTAAAGTTACCTTGAATAATAACATCACTAGCAAAAGCCCTATCTACCCTAGCAGCAGATAAACATCTTGATGTTGATAACGATCCACATTTATCTTTTTCTTTACTAAATGAATCATTATTCTCATCATAATCAAGCCAAATAACAATAACATTATTATTCATATCTTTTACTTTATTAGTTACATTATAAAATTTATCCGTATCTTTAATAGATAATGATACCGCAGGATGACCATACTGATCCGTAGTTACTTTAGCTTCTCCTCCTAATACATCTGAAGTCATAAGTAAATTATCATTATAATCTCTAAAAGATAATACCGCAGTTGAAGATATTACTTCTCTTGCTTCTTCTTTATTTTTAATACCCGCTAATGCTATTCTAATCTTATTATTATCTTCAATAGCTATCTCAGGTTCGTTTACACCTAAAATATCAACTCTCTTTAAAATAGCTTTATAAGTATTATAAACCATATCAGAAGTAAGCTTATTACCATCTAATGGTTCTATTTCATATAATACTTCAAACCCTCCTTGTAAATCTAAACCATAATTAATATTTTTAAATATAGGAATACTTAAATAAGCACTACCTATTAATACTATTAATGTGATAAAAGTACCTAGTATTACTCTTAATTTATTATTTTTAGTCTTTTCTTGTTTTTTCTTTTTCATATTGCATCCTTCTTTCTAACTTATCATATCTCTCTCAGTATTTTTTATTCTTTCTTTTAGAAATGAATCTACTCTTTCAATATCAACATCAATAATATCATTAACCATCTCTGATATTGATAAATTCTTAGTCTTAATCCATTTATTTAACTTAAGATAATTCCATATATCAATCATTTTAATATAACCATAATTATCTTTAATTAGTCTAAGTTTAACATTAAAAGCACCCCTTAAACTATTAAATAACTCCTCTTCACTCTTGTACTCCATCACATCACCATTAATATTGTACCATATAATTAGTAAAAGTAAAAGAAAAAACGACCAATTTATGGTTGTTTTTCTGTCTCTACTTCTCTTTTTTCAAATAATAATTCTATATCAATATCTAAAGCTCTAGCTATATTACTTACTGTATCAAGAGAAAAATTCTTCCTACTATTAGGAGCTTCTATTCTTCTAATAAATTCATGGGAATACTCTGTTTTCTCAGCAAGTTGTGCTTGTGTCATATTTCTGCTTTTACGATAATACTTAATATTTTTGGCAACAACCATATAAATAGTATCGCGTTCTGCTCCTTTTCTCCTCATAAGATATCACCTGTAATCTTATTGTCTCACAAAAAGAAAAATTTTTATGTAAACCATTTGGTTACATTTTTAATAAAAAATGCTTATTTAAACCACATTTTGATAAACATCTTTTATTTTCTTTAAAGTTTTCCTCTCACTACGTGACACTTCTACTTGATTCATACCCAAAATATCCGCTACTTCACTTTGTGTTTTATCTTCAAAATACCTTAAATATATAAGTTCCTTATAAGGACTTTCTAATTTACTTATTTCATCATTTAATAACATATAATCAATGTTATAGAAGTCTCTATTATCCCTAATAGTATCTAATAAAGATAAATCTTTACCATCATTAGATATTATTTTTTCCAAACTATCAACTTTATTCATAGCCTTAATAACATTATCTATAATAAGTGGATTAACTTCTAAAAACATCGCTAGTTCATTAACCGAAGGTTCCTTCATTAATTTCTGACTAAGTATATTCCTCGCAGTACATATTTTTTTATAAAGACTTATATATTCATTAGAAACTTTAATACTTTTAATATTATTTATATAATTATACATCTCTCCATAAATATATTTAAAAGCATATGTAGAAAACTTAGTATTATGATCATTCTTATAATTATTATAAGCCTTAATAACTCCTATTACACCAACTTGATATAAATCATCTTTATCATAACCCTTAAAATATTTATTCATAATCATATAAATAAGACCACTATTTACTTTAATAATCTCCTCATACTTATTCATTAAATCATCCTCTCAAACAATTCAAAAGCATCATACTCTCTATTTATTTTAGGGATATCTCTAAGTAATTTTCTAGACACATTAAACTTATCACAAATAATAAATTTATTATTATTATTTTCATATAGCTTATATATTTTATTTAGATATTTGATACTATAACTGTCTATTGAATACATATCATCAATATTAAGTACAACATATTTAAAATCTTTATCAATAATTCCTTTAATAGTATCCTTGTTTAAATCACCTTTCAAACGAATAAATAAAATTCCTTTTCTAAACTCCATATTAGTTTTAAGCAATTTCTTCACCTTCCTTTTATAATTTACCACATTTATTTATCATTGAATACCCATTCGACAATACTAGTTATTTTTAGATACTAAGCCATAGTAAAAAGACTAAATACTTAGTCTTTTTGCTATAATATTCTCTTAATTATTTAATATTTATTACCTCCTTCATATATAAATACACTTTTTATTTTGTTTTTTGCCTAAATAATGAAAAAAAGACTAAACCTTAGTCTTTTTTGTATTTTTTTTTGATTCAATTGCTACTCTTTGAACTAATCCCATAGCAATCATTAAACATATAGTATAACTTCCACCATATGATAAGAATGGTAATGGTACTCCAGTTAAAGGTATCATACCCATTACACCAAATAAATTGACAATAATATGTGTAAGTAAATAAGCAAATACTCCATAGCAGATTAAACTTCCTCTTAAATTACTAGCTCTTCTAGATATCTGAATAATTCTAAATAATACAAAAGCATAAGCACATAATATAACAATACCTACAATTAAGCCCCACTCTTCTACTACAATAGGAAAAATAAAGTCAGTATAAGATTCAGGTAAGTATAAATATTTCTGTGTAGAAGCTCCTAGTCCCTGTCCTTTTAAACCACCATTCTTAAAAGCAATAAAACCATTACATAACTGATATCCCGTTTTATCTTGATATCTTTCACATGGATCTAAAAAGTTTAAACGATCCAATTGATAACTTTGAAGTATCTTACCTCCAGTAGTAATAAATACTAAAACCACTACTAAGATACCACCTAAAAATATTTTATTAAAAATACTCCGATTCTTTTTACTAATTGGTACTCCATAAAACATCATTAATGTTATTAATCCAATAATAACAGAAGTTCCCATATCCGGCTGAATAATTACTAAACCAATTATTATAAAAGCAACAATAATAGGTTTAATAATATTCCACTGATTATCTAATCTATCTTTATTCTTTTCATAATAACTACTTAAATATATAATCAAAGCTACTTTAGCAAACTCTGATGGCTGTATAGTAATTGGACCTATCTTATACCAAGAAACAGCATTCTTAGCATTATGTCCAAGAAATGGTAACCCAATTAAAGCTAGTATTATTACACCTATAATAAAGATATCTAACTTTTTATAGTTTTTAGTAGGAAATATTATCATAAAACAAAATAATATAAAACCTAATACTAAGAATATAGCATGTCTTAAAAAATAGTGATATGGACTATAATTATAACGCATATATGATTCCATTGAAGAAGCACTTAATATCATTATTAAACCAAATATAAAAAAGATAAAAGTAACTACTAATAATGGTTTATCTAATTTTGATAATAACTTCTTCATATTCTCACCTATTATTATAATAGCATACTTTTATTCTTTTGAAAACCATATTTTTATTATTTGACATTTCTTTATCTATTGCTTAACATCATTTCATATTGTTTATAGTCCTAGTCTATAAACAAACAATAATAAGATATTATATTCGGGGTGAATACCTAAAATACTTATATTTATTTATTACTCAGCACTTTCTAGTAGTACTTCTAAATACCTCATATTATTTCCTATTATATAAATATAATTATCTCCTAGTTCTTCTTTTAATATATTTAGTTTTTCTTCTAATAACTTAGTATCTAATTCAAATATTTCTATATTATTTAATATTATATCATTTATAAAATAGAAATTATACTTCTTTAATAAGTTATATACTTCTTTAAAATTATCTTCATCCAATGTTTTTAAATATTCATACTCATAATTATCTAAAACCATATTATAATAAAATTCATCTAAATATTTTTCTAAAAACATATTACTTTTCCTTTTCTTTCTTTTTATATTTTTCTATTAATTCTTCTAGTGATACTCCATAAGTAACTTTCATATTAGTATTACTCATATTATATATAGGATTTAATTTATCATCAATTATTATATTTATATTATTATCTAATAAATACATAGTCTTAGCATACAACTCATTATAAGATATATTTTCTACTTCTTCATATGGTATTAAATATTCATTACATAATTCTTGATTTTTATCTTTTCTTTTTCTAATTTCCCATATCATTCCTATTTGATCCAATAGTTCTTTTCTTTCTGGTGATAATTTTCCTTTTTTATACATTTGACGTTGGTTAACCAACCATATCCCTAAATTATAACCGTTTTCATCTTCATCTGTTCCATTTAGCGTTTTAAACTTTTTTGATATCTCAAGATTACCATATTCTTTAAAATATAATTCTGCAAGCATATACATTTGATTCCATACTTCATCATTATCTCTAGTCTCAAAACGCATTCCTATCTTTTCTAATAAGTCCTTCCTCTCTTTAGATAATTTACTTTTTTTATACATTTGACGTTGACAACTTTGCCATTGTCCTAAATTATAACCGTTTTCATCATAATCTATTCCATTTAAAGTTTTAAAATTTTGCTTTATTTCAAGATTACCATACTTTTTAAAATACGTTTCTGTAAGTTTATACATTCGAGTCCATACTTCATCATTATCTCTAGTCTCAAACCGCATTCCTATCTTTTCTAATAATTTCTCCCTCTCTTTAGATAATTTACTTTTTTTATACATTTGACGTTGTCTAACCAACCACCAACCTAAATTATAACCATTTTCGTCATAATCTATTCCATTTAATGTTTTAAAATTTTGCTTTATTTCAAGACTACCATATTTTTTAAAATAGATTTCTGCAAGCATATACATTTCAGCCCAATCAACAATATTATAAACAATTTCAAAACGCATTCCTATTTGTTTTAATAATTCTATTCTTTCTTTTGATAATTTTCCTTTTTTATACATTTGACGTTGATTGGTTAACCATATTCCAAAATTATAACCATTTTCATCATAATCTATTCCATTTAATGTTTTAAAATTTTGCTTTATTTCAAGACTACCATATTTTTCAAAATATATTTTAGCAAGTGAATAATTTAATTTCCATGTATTAGGCCTTAATCTATCCCTAACATATCTTAATATTTCAAATAGATTTTTATTTTCTACCATTATATCAAAATTTAAGTTTCTTATCTTTATTTCTCTTTTGTTATGACCTAATGATTTTTGTATTTCTTTTACTCTATCTTTTAGATTATTTTCTAATTCTTCTATATATTCAATGTTGTTAGTTAAATCTATTATAACTGGTGATAATAGTCTTTCTATTATTTCATCCTTAGTCATATTTGATGTTACTTGGGTATTTTGTTTTTTAGCTATTTCTAATAATTCACTTCTAGATAAATTTTGATATTCTTCGTATCTTTCTTTGGTGTTTTCTTTTACTGAAAGGGCTCTACCTATTTGTTCAAAGAAGACAATATCTGAAGACGTTGATCTGCCCAGTATAACACCATCTACTCCTGGGGCATGAACACCTTCATTATACTGATTTATAGCAAACATTATTCTTAATTTATGTTTTGTACTGTTACCTTTTAAATCTACATTGCTATAAAAAGCATCTCTATTTTGTTTACCTTGTTCTTTATCTTTACTTGTTGTTTTGTAGAATTCTACATCATAATCGCTAAACCATTCTCTTACTTCAGTCATAATTGTATCAATATCATTTTTATTTTCTTCAGATAAAGGTGGACAAAAGTAAATATATTTACCATTAGGTTTAATATTTTTTCTTACCATTTCTTTAATACCAGGAGCTTTAGTTATTTGTCTTTTAGCATCTTCGATTAATTTCTTACATTCTAAATAATCTTTTTTAGATAACTTAGGATCATCTAAGTACTTTTCTAGTTCTTCAGCTAAAGATTCTAGATTAATATAGGCTGCTTTATATATTGGTTTAGGTAGTACACCATCAATCATAGCATCACATAAGTCATAATAACTAACTACTTTACCAGAAAATAACTCATCTGTTTCTGGATTTGTCATATCTCTTTCATAAGCTGTTGCTCTATCTCTTACTGTATAAGCAGTCATACCAAATAATAGCATATCAGGGTGAGTTTCTACTATATCATTTATTCTTTTACCCCATACTGGTGCACCAAGATGATGAAGTTCATCTGTTACTAATAAATCAACTTTTAATTTAGATAATTCTTCTCTAGATAGATTAATTAGACTTTGATAAGTTCTAAATTCTAAGTTAGGAAAATCTTTTTCTATACTTAAATTATTTTTACTTATAATTTCTTTAAGATGTTCTATAATAGCATTAGATGGAACAATATATAGTGCTTTTTTATCTTTATATTTAAGTAATAAATTTAATGCTACATATGATTTACCAGTACCAGTAGCCTGTACAATAGCTACTCTTTTTTCATCCTTGTTAAAAGCATCAAATACTTTACTAGAAGTCTCTTCATTATGCTCATATAAATTTAAAGCTTTATTACTACTCATCATTATCACCATCATTTAATATTATACTATATTCTTCATTTTCTTTAATTACCATTACTTCATCTTCTCTATGAATATCTATATTATATTCATCTTGATCTTCAATAATAGTTATTTTTTTATCTAAGTCATAGACATATACTCTAAAGCCTATCTTATTACTTTTTAGTATATCTATGCTTTCAGGTATAAAGACTTCTTTTACTATTCCTAAATATTCCATATAGACCTCCTACTTCTCTTTTTCTTTCTCTTTATATTTTTCTATTAATTCTTCTAGTTATACTCCATAAGTAACTTGCATATTGGTATTACTCATATTATATATAGGATTTAATTTACCATCAATTATTATATTTATATTGTTATCTAATAAATACATTGTTTTGACATATAATTCATTATAAGAAATACTTTCCACCTCATCATATGGTATTAAATATTCATTACATAATTCTTCTTTTTTACCTACTCTATCTATAATACTCCATACCATTCCTATTTTTTCTAGCATTCTTATTCTATTTTTCTGTATTATTTTAAGATTACCATATTTATTAAAATAATTAGTAGATATTTTATACATTTCTTTAATCTTTTTTTAAATATCATCACTATTCATAGTTATCACCACTTCTTTATTACTAATATCATTTTATCATTTTATGACTTATTTTACAATAGTTTACAAGACTTTATTTTTGAAACTACAGGTTCAAAAATACCACGAAAGACTACAGGCTGAAGTGGAAATAAAAAAAGAAATATTTATTTATTAATATAAATATCTCTAATAGTATTTATAGGTATATATTCATTATCCATAGTAATTAAATTATTCTTATTCTTACCAATAATTCTCTTAACAACTTTATTATTATCAGTTACAATAACAACATCTATTTTATAAATATAATTAGGAGAATTAAAAATATTAACAATCTTCTGTTCTACAGTTAAATTATTTCTATTATTAATAAAACTATTAGTATATATATTATTACTATCTAAAGTAGAAAATACCCTTTCATTATTATTTAAATCCTTATCAATCTTATTATGATACATTCTAGGTAGTTCACTCAATTTATATCACCTCTATTAGATTATATGAAAATATCTTTATTTATATTTATTATTTTTAATATTTGTGGTATTATAATTAAGAGAGTGATAAAAATGCAAAAAGAATCAAAATTTAAAGTAGAAAAAAACATACTAATACCACTTATATTATTTATGATAATTAGTGTTATAACAATATATTGTACCAAAAGTTTACTTCCAAGTGATTTACAAAATCTATATTTAAAACAAATACTATGGTATACAATAGGCTTTATAATAGCCTTTCTAATGATGCTATTCGGTAATAAATTCTTATATAATAATGCTTATATATTATATATTATAGGAGTCCTCCTCTTGATACTAGTATTATTTATAGGAACACCTATTAACAATGCAAAATGCTGGTTTATAATACCATATATAGGTAGTTTCCAACCATCAGAATTTATGAAAATATTCTTAATAATAACATTATCAAGAATGATAGGTGACTTTAATGCCGAAAGAAGAAGTAATGATATGATGGAAGAATTTAAATTTCTAATTAAAGTCTTAATAGTAGTAGGAATACCTTCCGTACTTACCTTTATAGAACCAGATACAGGAGCAGTACTCATATATTTTATCATAACAATAGTAATGTTATTTACCGCAGGCTTTAAAAGTAGATGGTTTATAGCTACCATTTCAATAATACTAGTATTAGGTAGTATCTTCTTAGGAATATATTTCCTAAATGATGATTTATTTATTAAAATATTTGGTACAAGTTTCTTCTACCGAATGGATAGAATATTAAATTGGTCTAATTCTAGTGGTCTCCAACTTACTAATAGTATTACTGCTATCGGATCTGCAGGTCCTCTAGGACATGGATTTAATCATACTCCTATTTACTTTCCTGAAATGCAAACAGACTTTATATTTGCTGTATTTGCTTCTAACTTTGGTTTCATTGGAGTACTTATATTAATATCTTTGCTTATATACTTTGATTTAAATATAATATCTTTATCAAGTAAAACTACTAATAGTTATGATAAATTCACAGTAGGAGGTATAATAGCAGTACTACTCTTTCAACAAATACAAAATATTAGTATGACTATTGGACTACTTCCTATCATGGGTATTACTCTTCCCTTTGTATCATATGGTGGTTCTTCCCTATTATCTTATATGATACTAATAGGAATGCTCTTTAATATATCAAATGAAAAACTAAGATTTAAAAATTAATACCAAGACATCTTATCTTGGTATTTTTATTTTAGCACATCTAAAAAAGTTTTTAACATATTTATACTATTTAATGTATTATTAATCCTATCACTAGTAGTTAATTTATATTTTTCTTTCATATCCATAATCATATCATTAAATAAATCAGGATTTCTATTTAATCTTTTATACCATATTGGATACTCTCTAATAAATCTTGTTAACATCTGGTCATTAGATAGTCTTATTTGATTCTCAATAGTCATTAATCATCAAACCTCTTGTATACTGGTCTAGGATTATAAGTACTAGTACTACTCTTACCTTTTACTAAAAGTCCTCCAAATAAATCTATAGCCTTTTGTACAGAAGACAAACCATCTTGTAATTTATTTGGATCAAGTTTTTTTACCATATCAACTATATTACCTAATGAATTATTAATATTATTATTACTACTTCCATTATCATTAGTAGTACTATTTAAATTAGAACTAACTTCTTCCTTCTTACTTAAATATTTATTCCATATATCATTATTTTCTCCATATAAATCATATAACTCATAAAAATACTGCCAAGAATATTCTCCCTGATGAACATAACTAATTAAATTAGGATTATTTCTAACAAACTCTTTAAAATTATCTATCTTGGTCATAACATCACCTATTAAATTATATGTTAGAGCAAAAGAAAAAGACTATTAAGTCTTAATTTAATTCTCCATATCTCTTACTTCTTACCTTACTCTTATTAATCTTCATATATCTATTTGTAGATATACTTCTAATACTATCTTTATTTAAATTATTAACCATATTACTAAGAACTTCAACTTCTCTAACATGATATAACAACTTAGTAAATTCTTCAAAACCTATCTCACTAGAATAATATTTATCAATTACTTTATCATATTCTTTTGATATATCTTCTACCATATAATACTTATTATCTGGAACATATTTAGAATCTGCTAATGTAAAAATAGTATTAAGTCTTTCTAATACCCAGATAGCAGACTCCATATTTTCTCCATCAATAATATTAAGTAATTCTTCTCTATCTAAATCTAGTATTTCACTTATTTCGCAGTAGCAGCTTTTCATACTCCTAATAATAGGCATTAAAAAGTAATCATATCTATCTAAATACTCAGTATCATCTTCATTAATTCTCTTATCCCAAGTAGGATCGAAAGCATATACTCCATCTACATTATATTTACTATCTTTAATATAAGCAAGACTTCTTTGATGTCTAATATTCAAATCAATTACTGGTATAGATTTAATACCTAAACTAATTAATACTGCTGTAAATAAATTAGAATAACCTGAACATACTATTTTATTCCCATTTAATACCTTATCTAAATCTCTAGAATTATTAATATCTTCTAAATCATCTTCATATAAACGATATTTAACAATATCATATACATACGTTACCTTCTCAAGAGGAGATAAATCATATTTATTAATTTCTTCTACTACTGAATTAATAGAACATGATACATTATATACCGAATTAATAGATATAGGACTATTATTCTTTTGATAATCAATATAAACATTTAAATCTTTAATCTTTTCAATTCCATATTCTTCAAGTAATCTCTTATAATCTATAAGAGATATACTTTGAGCAGATAATATTACCTTAGAAGTAAATCTTTTACTTAATTCTAATGCTGAAATAAAATTATTTTCATTAGAAAAAATAAATACTTCACTCGCAGACTCTATTTCTTTTAAATAATTATATTTTTGATTATACCCAATAGCAATACTAAGTATTAAAGATAATATAGGAATCCCCTCATCTATTAATAATTCTTTTAAAACATCTATGCTTTCTTTCTCAAGAACACAATTAATAATTAATTTCATTATTTTTTCTGGTTGTTTAAACTTATTAATTATCTTATTAGACATAATCATATCAATAATTAATTCTTCATTTGTTTTATCAATTAAAGATTTAAACAGCGGTAAATCGATATTAATACTACTATCCATCTTTGTAATATTATTCTCATTTGTTTCTTTTATATTTAACTGCATTATTATAAGTCCTAACCTTTCTTACATAAACTATATAGTATTTTAACTTCTTTTATAGAAAGATTTCTATATTCTCCTGGAAGAAGTCCCTTTAAATCTAAAAAGTCTATCTTCTCCCTTCTTAGTTTAATTACCTTATAACCAAGAGTTTCAAACATTTTCTTTATTTGATGATTCTTACCCTCATGAATAGTAAGAATAACCACTGATGTCTCTTTCTTTTTATCTACACTCTTTAGTCTTACTTTAGCCTTTTTAGTCTTAATTCCATCTATTACTATACCATTTCTTAACTTTTGAAGGTCAGGTATCTGTACTATTCCTTTTACTTTAGCAACATATGTTTTATCTACATTAGAACTAGGACTCATAAGTAAATTAGCAAGTTCCCCATCATTAGTAAGAATAAGGGCTCCTGTTGTATCATAATCAAGTCTACCTACTGGATATATTCTTGTAGTAGTATCTATTAAATCTATAACAGTTTTTCTACCCTTCTCGTCGTTAGTAGTAGTTACTACTCCTTTAGGCTTATTTAATAAATAATATTCATAAGCTTTATTGTTATCTAAAATATTACCTTCAACTGTAATTATATCACCTGGTTTAACAGTAGTACCTAATTTAGTTACTACTTCTCCATTTATTTCTACTAATCCCTTTTGTATTAATTCTTCAGCTTTTCTTCTTGAACAATATCCTAAAGATGATATTCTCTTTTGTATTCTTTCCATTTTTAATTCCCCTCTCAAAGTAAATATATTATACTATATTTTTTTAATAATTACATCACTTTTGGCAACTTTTTATACTTTTTTCATAAAATATATTGAAATAGTTAAAAAAGTCTGTTATAATTAAAATGTCTTTTGGACGTATAGCCAAGTGGTAAGGCACGGGACTGCAACTCCCTGAGCG
>OIYV01000539.1_pt1 | contig 21296 bp, 18 predicted proteins | sample 1588251 | NCBI WGS metagenome assembly OIYV01 (sample SAMN03283282) | human gut metagenome | biome: human-associated habitat; material: feces | host: Homo sapiens | place: Peru | collected 2012
CTTGGTTCTCGGAGTTGGTGCCTGTGGCCTCTCATTTGGTACACTATCCAAATCCGGTGTTTCAAGATTTCTTAATGGCTCTGGTAAATCCGGAATCTCAATTGTTCCGGTCACATGTACATTCTCACGAATCTTCTGTGCAATCTCAGGAGATGGCTCTGCAATTTCTTTTGGTTTCTTAAACAAAGGCTTTTTCTTATATTGGTCACTAATCGCATTCTGTCTGCGGTTATTATATTTTTCCTGCTGTATAGGAGTAAGTGGTTTAAAACGCATCTTTAACTCCATAGCTGCATACACATATCTGCCTTCACTAAACCATAAGATTAAGTCATCACACTCTTCCAGACATTCTGCCTTCATTCCTGCTTCATAATACAGTTTTGCAAGCTCATAAGCCCATTTTTCCACATATTCAGCACGTTTAAAATCTTCCAACGCCTCAATCTGCTGTGTAAGCGGTGCTTTCTGTGCTCTCAAAATCTTATATCGTAAAATATACTGATTCGGGTCCTTCGGTGCCATTCTTACAAATTCTTCATAGCAATCCATTGCCTCATCGAACAATCCAAGCTTTACAGATAAGTCACCTATCTGATATACAATTTTTCGACTGGAAGGAGCTTTATCATACGCAATAAATAAAATGTCACGCGCTTTCTGCAGTTCATCCATGTTCTCATAGACTTCACTGACAGTCATAAGCATCTGAATATTTTTCACCTTACGCCAGTCAATTGTATCTGCAATCTCCATAGCCTGCTTATATGACTTCTGTTCAACATATTCAAGCATTTGCTCTGTTTTCATTCGATATTCATATTTATCCAAACTTTCTCACCTCATACTAGTTATTTTCTTTTCGGTAAGTGTATACAGTTTTACTAAGTAAGTTTAACATACTCGTTAGTCAAAGTCAAAAAATACACAAGATTTTTTTCATCTTTATTAAGTAAATGTTACAAACTTATATCCATTTTCAAAATACGTAAACGCTCAATAGCGAGTACCTATAAAAATTAAGAGCCGCATCACTGTGGCCCTGTTTATTCAGTCTTCCGAATACCTTCCGGAAGATTTGGTGACCACGGTAACAAATCTTCCAAGAATGAACGGTCGGTATCCTCCATATGTTTCGGGATCTCTTCCAGAAGGTACACGAAATAATCATATGGTTTTAGGTGGTTTGCCTTTGCGGTTTCAGCAATGCTATAGATGATGGCGGATGAGTGAGCTCCGTTGATGGTATCAATCATCTGCCAGTTCTTCTTTTTATGTGCTTAAGAGCATAAAAAGAATTATGTGCCGTTCCAAGTTATGTGCAGCAATGGTTTACAAACCGCTAATTAGCACAAACCATTGCATCGAATAAGCACATAACTAAAGTTCTATAATGAGTTCAAAAAACTGAGTAAATCAGCGGACGGCTTATATCTGTATGAATCATTTCCAGCAGTACCTGCTTTTTCCATAGCTTTACGTTTTGATTCTATATCTGCAACCATATATTTATGAGTTGTTTCGATACTGGAATGACCAAGCCATATCGCTATGGTCGAAATGTCAACACCCGAAACTAGTAAATTCATAGCTACGGAGTGTCTGAATGTATGCGGTGTTATATCTTTCTCTAATAAACTCGGGGAGTAATCAGCCGCTTTTGTAACAAGAGTGTTGATACGAGTGCGTACACCTGATCTGGTTAGTCTGTCACCATTTTTATTTATGAACAAATATCCGTCTTCGCTAGCGGGATAATCTTTTATATATTTATTGATATATTTGACAGTATTTTTCCAAAGTGGTATCTCACGTTGTTTTCGACCCTTTCCATATACTTTTAAATTGGCATGATTGATGGAGTCTGTTTTCTGGATATCAATCAACTTTATTGCAAGTAATTCGGATACGCGTATTCCAGAATTATATAGAATCATAAGCATCAGTTTATCTCTTGCACCAATGAATGTATTGGTATCACAAACAGTTATCAGAGAATCGAATTCTGTTTTAGTAAGAAAATCCATAGTTGGTTGCTCATACTTTTGAGCTGGCAACATAAGTGCACGTTTTGTTATAGCACTATATTCCGGTTCCAGTTCCGAAACATAATGCATGAATGATTTTATGGCAGCGATTCTGTTATTAATCGTAACTGGCTTATTGCATCTTACTTTTTCAAGATATTCACAAAAACCTTGAAGATAACTGAGATCAAAATGCACTATTTCTACTTCAGAAGGAGATTTATGATTTACGTCCTGCATGTATTGCAGATATATGCGAAATGTATCCCGGTAGCTATGTGTTGTTTCAGCTGATACTTTACGTTGTTGCATTAGTCTTTGCAGAAAAAAGTTTTGAAGCAGTGTCTGTATAGAAGGTGTTTCAGATTTCACCAGAATCACCTCCAAATCGGACTTCATACTTTGAACAGGATAGTTCCAACAATTCGGGTGTAGCCGACAAATACCAAAAAGTATCTTCTGGTCTTACATGCCCCATATAAGTTGAAAGGACATGCAGTTTAGCATTTATATCAAGTCCCTGCTCATTCCATCTTCGTATAGTATTACATGCCATAGTATGGCGGAAATCGTATAATCTCACATAACGATACCCTGTGGGAGACGCCTTGATACAGGGACGTATAAGTTTAAACGCATAAGCTAATGCAGATTCTGTTAAAGGAGTGCCTCCCGTTGTATAAAAGAATGCTTCGCAAGGCATTCTATAACCGAGTTTGTTACTAATCCACTGTTTGTAAGAGTGAAGTTTTGCAGAAACGGAATCATCAATAGGAATAATGCGTTCTTTTGAAAACTTTGTTTTTTGTATATGAAGTAGCTGTTGTTCAAGATTTACATCTGCAATAGTAAGTTTTATTGGTTCGGCTGGTCTCAATCCAGTTGACCATAGTAATCCGATAACTGTTTCAACTGTATAGGCACGTATTCCATCGGGAGAATAGAGTGTTTTGCATTCATTCATCAACTGTAAAACTTCATTTTCAGAGTAAATATACGGGGTTGGTCTTTCATGTACATTTTTATAGATTAAGCTTTGAATGATTTCTGCATCAGGGTCAAAAGAATGTACATATTTAGAAAACGGACGTATGACTTCTATTCTCCGTCCCATGGTTTTATCTGAGCAAGTACCGGTTGCCGCCCAGTCAAGTACAAGATTTTTTGTCAATGGACCATCATATTCAATAGTAAGAGTATAATCTGAAAATCTCTGCAATACAGTAGCTTCATGAATTAGTTTAAAACCGAGACTATGTTTATAATCGAGATAAGCCTCAAGTTGTCGAGAAATTCTGTTGTTATTCATCAAGCTCACCTCCCGGCCATGGAGAAGTGACTTCCTTTAATTGTTGAAAATCAACTTTAACATAAGCTTTTGTAGAATCTAAAGATTCATGTCCCAACAAATCAGCAGTCAGTTTAAGACCAGTTCCAGTATTATATATTCTGGATGCTGCCGTCCTCCTAAGAGCATGGGTTCCTTTCCACCAACCTTGGATGCTTTCTTTTTCATAGGCTCTGCGAATTACACCACGAACACATTCTCTTGTCATAAATGTATATTGATTATTCAATACTTTCCGTAAAAGCAAATGAGTATCGGATACTTGAGGTCTGTAGTTTAAAACATAATCTTCAAGTAACTTTCCAAGTTCGCAAGAGAGAGGTAATTCTCTTCCTTGCATTGTTTTAGTTTTGCGTAGGCAGATGGTTCCGTTATTCCAATGAATATCTGTAATACATAAGCCGGAAACTTCTGTACATCGAAGTCCTAAATCAAGCATTAGTCTGATGATTATGTTATTACGAACACCTAGTGCATTATTGATAGAATAATGATTGCGTAACCTTATTTCCTCTTCAGAAGATAAAACAATAGGAACTTTTGATTTACCCCAGTCAGCAGGGGCAAGTGGCAACGTAAGTACTGATTGATTTATATTATTACCTTTGTATTCCAGAAAACGGAAAAAGTTACGTAACGATGTTACATATCTACCCATACTAGAGGTTTTTAATCCTTTAAATTCTGTACAGACATAGTTTCGTATATCTTTTGCTGAAATATCTGACCAGTTATCAGAAGTAATGTTTAATGTATTAAGAAACTTTGAGATATGTTGTATCTCAGCCTCAGCAGACATTTTTGTCATGTGTTTAAAGTCAACAGAATAGCTAAAGAATTCTGTAAGAATTTCGTTGTACTTAGATTCTTGTAATAAAACCAGTTTAGTATACGCTTTAAATGATATGCCCGTTAACATTAAAAACAGCAGACTGGATGCCGGTTTTATATTATGTCGGGCACTTGGCAGAAATAATTCTTGTTTCTGCTGAAGGCAACAATTTATGTGCTCATATAATTCTTGTGGGTTCTTTGTATTCCAAGTGTCCGGCGCTTGTTCCAATGCCTTTGAATAGGCGTGAATAGTTTGTGCTGAATATCCTTTATCAAATAAATAATCAGCAAAGCTCTGAATGATTTTTGAGTTCATAGTTTTCCTCCTACATATTTTTTGAAAACTATGATATCATTCAAATTTTGTTTATGAGCACATAACTTGGAACGGCACATAATTCTTTCCAATGCAGAATCCCCGGATTGCACGTTCTGATGCGTTGTTGTCGATTGGAACTTCGCCATCATCCAAGAATACACGAAGATACTTCTCCTGATTCAAGATGTATGTGTAGGCTTTTCGAAGCTGTCCACTTGCAGGAACTGTTGGTTCCATCTGTTTCAGGTACACAAATAAGGCATCAACCAATGGCTTTATAACCAGTTGTCGCTGCATAAGTCTTTCGTCAGATGAAAGTTCTTTCAGTTTATCTTCTTCGCGATAGATTGCCTGGATCTGTTTCATGACAAGGTATGCGTTTGACTTGTTACGCTGTTCTTTGGGAACAACAGACATCGCTTCATCAAACTTACGTCTGGCATGAACCCAGCAGCCAGCAATCCGCAGATCTTCGCGTTCTTTTTCTACCTTGTGGTAGACCTGATATCCATCCGTTACACAGATACCTGAGTAATCCTTGAGGAATTCACGTGGATGAGAACTGTTGCGCGTCTGATGATAATCATACAGAACAATCTGTTGATCCTTGTATAAGTGACCCGAACGATATACCCACATGTAGCTCTTGGAACCAGCCGGGCGTTCATCCTTGTTTACCAAAACCGGAGTTTCATCTGCCTGGATCACATGGTAGTCGTACAGTTTTTTATGAAGATAATCATATAAAACTGCCAGATAACTTTCGCCAAGTCGAATCATCCAGTTGGCCATGTTTTGTCTGGTGATCACTAAACCATAACGGGAAAACTCCTGTTCCAGACGATAAAGAGGAACAGCGTTGACGTACTTGCCATTGATGATCGCTGCTGCAAGTGTTGGAGAAACCAAACTTCCATGAAGTAATGCACGTGGATGTTCCGCCTTAACGATACGACCATCCTTCTTGCCTGCATAGACACCAACATGATGCTCATCAATCTCAACCTTTGCAGGAATAAAACGATAGCGTTTTGAAACCGCATCTGGAAGCTGCTTCCAACCGTTTTTGCCAAACTCAGCCACCAGTTCTTCCTCCGTCATGTAGTGAGTGATGATATTTACCGGGAGTCCTGAAATGTCCGCTTCCTTTTTGCCGGCAGACTTTGGCTTATGTGCTGGTTTTGGTTCTAAGGTATCAGGTTCTTCTGCATCTAGATCGGATACGGCTTCCGCTTCATTGAAAAATACGATGTTTCCATCCACTTCCATAAAGCAGATCTGACTGGCATCGCTCATTTTTTCACTGGATTTGCCAAAACGATTTTTGTTAGAAAGAGTCACCTGTTCGATGAGAAGTTCCAGTTTTTTGTTTAAGGACTGCAGTTCATCAGAAAGTTTTTCATTCTGCTCCTGAAGCTGAAGAAATAACTCTACGATAAAAGACTTATCCAATGTATTCAGTTGTTCTTCGGTAAATTTAATCGTCATTTTCAAAGCCCTTTCTGTTCATTGCATTCATTATAACAGAAGTGACCGAATAAGGCGAATCTACCTGTTTTTGTTATTCGTCATTATGACGGTGGATAACAATGCTAAAAGCCCAGGGAAGCCCTAGGTTTTTAGCACTGTTATCCACAGAATCCAGAAGGAATTTCCCGACATCAACAACAGTTGTTTCCTTCTGAAATGCTACTGTGGATAACGATAGAAACATTGCATTTTCAGCGATTTCGTTATCAAAAAAGAAAAATAAATTTCATCGGATTGCACAAAACTACATGGTCTTGGGTGGTTCCTCCAACTCTTTGATTGGACGTTTTGCAACAATTGAGAAGCCTTGCATTAACATGTGATACTGTTCCTTCGTGATCTCCATGGCTGCCTCTTTATCACGAGGCCAGCTAAATGCACCATTATCCAGACGTTTATAGAGAAGCAAAAATCCATCACCTTCCCAAAGAAGACCTTTGATACGATTGGAACGCCTGCCGCAAAAAAGGAAGAGCGTATTTTTGTCATAAGGATCCAGATTGAACTTAAAGCGAATGATTCCGGCAAGACCTTCCATTCCACGACGAAGGTCGGTGAATCCGGTCGCGATATACACCTTTTTAAAACCGTAAGCATCATTCAGCATAAGCAAGTGCTCCCAATATCTTGCGAAGAAACTCTGCAGAAGCTCCATCACACAATTCGATGGAAATACCCTGAGATGTACGCAAAACAGCTGATACATCAGATGTTGTATTGCTTACCATTGGCACGGGTGTAGGATCTGCCGGTGCAGTCAATTCAACGAAAGCATTGCTTGATTCCTGCATGGAATCAAGATAAGCCTGGCGAACGCACCTTAAACGATAATAATAATTCGCCTTGGTGAGATTGTTTTCCTGACACCAATCTTCAACAGACATTCCTTCAGGTCGGTTTTGGCACTCATGAATCTGAGCTGCCCAATTTTGTAAACGACATTGCTTAGCAACTAAACTTGTTTGAGATTTCATAGTCTACCTCCGTTTTCTGGTACTAAAAGTTGAGACTAAACTATTTCAACTTTTTGAACTAAACTTTTTAGACTATTATCTCAAACTGGAACTATAACGGAAAGGTACTCGCTATTGAGCGTTTACCAAAATACTTACATCTCTCTGCAGTATTCGTTTTCCGGTTTTCCGCAAAAGAAAAAAATATCACCCAAATATTTTATACTTGAGTGATATTTTTTTATTTAATTATATTATTCTCTTTTTAATCGGAGGAATCATTTGATTCTCTTTCCTATAAGGTTCTATATAACCTGACCTTTTAACGGTCAATTACGATTATATATATTACAATTTAAAGTTCGAACCTTTGTCTACTATATACCTTTTACCTTCTTTACGATAACTGGTACTTGCCCTTTGATATTTCTTTACACATCATGGACACTTTAAATTGCTGTGGTATTTGCTCAATATGTATGCAAATTATAAATCTTGTATTATTTCTTCGGCTTTTTGCTTCCCCGATACTTTTACTACTCGCTTTTTATCTTGCCGATTATACTCTATCTATGGTAAAGGCCCATCTTATAGGAACATTCATTTGCCATACCACTTACATATTGAGTTGTCATCGATAAACTATCCAACGGTCTGAGCCCTCCTTATCTTTTTATTTTCCAAATTTAAATTATTTTCTACTTTCCACTCTTCTCTTCATACGAATCAAATAGTCTTTTTATAAAATTCGTTCAATATCTTTGGATTATCAGTTATAAAAATATTTTATATACTTCATCCACAAAACGCTTATAAACAAAACATATCTTTTCTTTTTAGAACTTTTTAATCTTCAAATATTAAATGATTTTATTTCCTATTTTCCGTTCGATTCTTCTTGTATGAAATCGATTATGGAGTTAAAAAATCGTTTCGAAATTTCCTTTCTCGTTAGAAATTTCTTCTCTTTTGGATTGATTAAATCATACCATTTAACGCTCATTTTGTCAATACTATTTCAATTATTTTTCACATTTATTTTTCTTTTTATCAATTTTGCGTATTATTGTCAGATATATTTTAAAAGGAGCAAATTACTTTGCCCCTTTTCATTAATTGTTTTTCGTTGCTTTATAGTAATTAATCAAACAGCCTTTCAGAATAATCTCACGTTCTGCATCTGTCAGATCTCCCAATTTGAAATCTACTTCCTTCAACGTATCTCCGACAACATATGCATGAATGGTTTCCTGTTTTTCTTCTACTGCTTTGCGAATCTCAGGAACAAAGATATAATCTCCGTTTTTAAAAGAAAGTGCCGTATGCTCTTCTTCTGTGAGGAATGGAAGCATGCCCCAGTTAATCAGGTTAGAACGGTATCTCTTGGTTGCATATTCATTTGCTATGTTTGCCCAGCCACCAAGTACCTTCTGACAAGACGCTGCCTGCTCACGCGCAGAACCGTCTCCTGGCTTCACTGCAAAAATAGTACTTCCTATTCCAAGGTTTCCTCTGCCTACTTCCGGATAAGTCTGATTTACTACTTCCATTACAGACTTCAGTTCCTCCAGTACATTTAACGGACAATTGCCTGCCTCAATGGCTTTCTGTGCTTTCTGAACCTCTTTGGCACGTCCCACATATGCAGGATCTTTTCTGGAAAGCGCAAATTCCGCAAGTCCCAGTGGATTTGAGCGATAAGAAGAAGTTTCTCCAGAAGGAATCAGTTCATCTGTGGTTGTTACCGGGTCATGGATTTCTGATACTACTTTCAGAAGCAGATTCTCAGGTAAGGCACTCATTTCCGGCCAGTCCTTAATATTTGGCCCAAACTTGATTTCTACACTCGGGTCTGCAACTCCATGGCTGTCAAATACACGGTTTGCATAGATTGCGCTGTCAAAGAAATATTTCCGGTTCTTATATTCTACATCCATATCGGTGGCTGATGTCAGATAACCCTTATTTGCTGCCGTAGCCGCAATCGAACGTGCATCCATAAGTGCCACGGATGCAATCTGGCCACTCTGAAGCTTGCTTCCTTCTCTGTTCGGGAAGTTTCTAGTCGAATGACGGATGGAAAATGCATTGTTTGCCGGAGTATCTCCTGCTCCAAAGCAAGGTCCGCAGAAAGCTGTTTTCACAATGGTTCCTGCCTCCATAAGTGTTGCAACCGTTCCATTTTTCACAAGTTCCATATAAATTGGTGTACTTGCAGGGTAAACACTGAATGTAAATTCATCGGAACCTATGTATTTTCCCCGGATGATATCTGCTGCCGCGCAGATATTTTCAAAGCCACCGCCTGCACATCCTGCGATAATTCCCTGGTCCACATATAATTTACCATCACGCACTTTACTCTGAAGAGAATAATCTACTGCGCCCTCCAGACTTACCAGTGCTCTCTGTTCCACATCATGAAGCACATCTGCAAGATTTGCATTTACCTCATCGATAGTGTAAACATTCGATGGGTGGAACGGCATGGCAATCATAGGTTTGATTTCGCTTAGATTCACATAAACCATTCCATCATAATAAGCAACTGCTCCCGGATTCAGTTCTTTGTATTCATTTACTCTGCCATGAATATCATAAAATTCTTTAATCTTTTCATCGGTTTTCCAGATAGAAGAAAGACAGGTTGTCTCTGTAGTCATAACATCCACACCGATACGGAAATCTGCACTCAGCTTTTCCACACCCGGTCCGACAAATTCCATAACTTTATTATTTACATAGCCATTTTTAAATGTTGCCCCGATAAGAGCCAGTGCCACATCCTGAGGTCCCACGCCTTTGACAGGTTCTCCATCAAGATAAATGGCAATCACACCCGGCCTTTTAATGTCATAAGTTTTTCCAAGTAACTGTTTTACAAGCTCCGGTCCGCCTTCTCCCATTGCCATAGTTCCAAGTGCACCATAACGGGTATGGCTGTCAGAACCAAGAATCATTTTGCCACCGCCTGCCAGCATTTCTCTTGCAAACTGATGAATAACTGCCTGATGAGGCGGAACGTATACACCGCCATATTTTTTTGCACATGACAGTCCAAACATGTGGTCATCTTCGTTAATGGTTCCACCTACCGCACACAAACTGTTATGACAGTTTGTAAGGACATATGGCATTGGAAATCTTTCCAAACCAGACGCGCGTGCTGTCTGGATAATTCCAACAAAGGTGATATCATGGGAGGTCAGCTTGTCAAATTTAATCTGGAGGCGTTCCATATTATCAGATGTATTATGCTCTTTCAAAATATGATACGCAATTGTTTCCTTTGATGCCTCTTCCTTTGTAACCTCTGCTCCGGTTCTACTCTTTACAGCCGCCAGTGCTTCTGCATTTTCTTCGATGATTTCGGTACCATTTACAAGGTACACACCACCTTCATACAATTTCACCATATTTTACACCTCTTATTTTCTGTTTTTTTGCTTCGTATATTTCATTTGGTCTGAAACCATAAGCGCGATTTTAAAGGTCAGTGCATCTTCAAAGACACGTACATCCAGTCCTGTCAGCTTCTGTATCTTCTCCAGTCTATGCACTAATGTATTTCTATGAACATATAACTGTCTCGCAGTTTCGGATATGTTCAGATTGTTTTCGAAAAACTGATTCACGGTAGAAAGGGTTTCTTTATCAAAAAGACTTTCCTCCTGCCCATCAAATACTTCTTTTAAAAACATTTCACAAAGTGACTCCGGCAACTGATGAATCAGACGTCCAATTCCCAGTTCCTGATAGGCAAGCACCTCTTTTTCTGCATAAAAAATCCTTCCAACTTCCAATGCAATCTCTGCTTCTTTGTAAGCCTGTGGCACTTCCTGTAATTCATTTGTCAGATTTCCATAAGACACTCTTACATTTACCATGGCCTCTGTATTCATAATACTTACAAGCATACGTGCCATTTCATTTACCGCATTCATGTCTTCTTCTGTTTCTAACGATTTTACAAGGATAACATGTCCGTTGTCAACTGCTGTTACATAATCTCCCATTCCCGTAGTGTAAATTCCACGGACCATTTCAAGCACTACTTCATCATTCTCTCCCTTAGGTTCTATGAGAAATACCGCTCTTTTCTGTTCGTTCTGGATTCCAAGCCGTTTCGCCTGATTGTAAATGTCCACCCCCATCAGATTATCTGACACGAGATTCTGGATAAAACGGTTCTTATCCATTTTTACTTTATTCATTTCGAGGAGAGCCTGAAGCTGACTGACGCAAAGCCTTCCGCAGCGCATTGCTTCACGGCTATTTTCTATCTCCAGTACCAGAACATAAATCAGTTCCTCCTCATTTTCTACAGGAAATAAAGCCAGATTGTCCTGACTGGTATACGTCTTTTGCTGTTCTATCGGACTTTCCAAAAAACCTTTCACACTTTCCTTCATGTAGCTTTTCTCCACACCTACAGAGGCCAGTAATTCTCCCTGATTACTCCAAATGGAACAGTTACATTCCAGAATATCTCCTATTTCGTGAATTGTTTTCTGCAAAACCTGATTTGATAACACGGCATATCCTCCCTGACAAACTAAAAAGTTCACTGAACCTTTTTCACACACTTAATAACTCTAAGGAGACGTTGCAGCAACGTCTCCTTTTTAGTTCATCTCTATTCTACTTTAAAGTCTTTTAAGCAACTCTTCTCTTTCTTTTTCATATCCCGGTTTTCCGAGCAATGCAAACATATTCTTTTTATAGCTCTCTACACCCGGCTGATTAAACGGATTTACCCCAAGCAGATATCCGCTTACTCCGCAGGCAAATTCAAAGAAATAGAATAATTGTCCAAGACTATATTCATCCTGTGCAGGAATCCTAATCTTCAGATTCGGAACCTGACCGTCTGTATGCGCAAGAATCGTTCCGTTCATGGCATTCTTATTTACAAAATCCATATCTTTTCCTGCTAAATAGTTCAGTCCGTCAAGGTCAATCGGTTCTTCATTGATTACCAGTTCCCGTTTTGGTTTGTCAATCTCCACCACTGTTTCAAATAAGATACGGTTTCCATCCTGAATAAACTGCCCCATAGAATGAAGGTCGGTTGTTAAGTCTACTGCTGCCGGGAAGATTCCCTTTTGGTCTTTTCCTTCACTTTCTCCATAAAGCTGTTTCCACCACTCATCTACATAGTGAAGGCAAGGCTCATAATTGGCAAGAATCTCAATAGTCTTTCCTTTACGAAGCAGAATATTCCGGATTGCTGCATACTGCATCGCTGCATTTTCTGCAAATGGTGCTTCTAATGCTTCTTTCCGTGCAGCCTGTGCTCCTTCCATCAGCTTTGTAATATCAGCCCCGCTCACTGCAATCGGAAGCAGTCCTACTGCTGTCAGAACAGAGAAACGTCCCCCTACATCATCCGGTACTACAAATGTCTCATAGTCTTCTGTATCCGCAAGATTCTTCAGCGCACCACGCACTTTATCCGTTGTCGCATAAATTCGCTTTGCAGCCTCTATCCGTCCATATTTCTTCTCCAAAATAGACTTAAAAATACGAAAGGCAATGGCCGGCTCTGTAGTTGTTCCCGATTTTGAAATCACATTTACAGAAAAATCACGGTCCCCAATCGTTTCAATCAGATCATACAAATATGTACTGCTGATGTTATTTCCTGCAAAATAAATCTCAGGTGTTTTCCGGATTTCTTTTGAAACTGCATTATAGAAGCTGTGTCTTAAGTATTCTACCGCAGCTCTTGCCCCAAGGTAAGAACCTCCGATTCCGATTACCACCAACACTTCCGAGTCACTCTTGATTTTCTCTGCTGCCTTCTGAATCCGCGCAAACTCTTCCTTATCATAGTCTACTGGCAAATCAATCCATCCAAGGAAATCATTCCCTGCGCCCTGCTTTCCGACCAGCGTTTTACGCGCATTTTCTGTCGCAGCTTCCATATATTCCATCTCGTGTGTACTTACAAATGCTTTGGCTTTCGAGTAATCAAACAATATTTTGTCTGTCATACCATTTTCCTCCGTTAACCATTGATGTTTTAATTGTACCAAATCGCAATTTCTAACGCAAGGTAATCGGGAAATTATTCGCAGACAAAAATCCAGTCTTTCCTGATTTGCCATAATCCTGCCTGTACACTGTGTACTCCAGAGCAGTCACCCGATTTAATTGCCTCGTGATGCCGGAAAAGTCTGTTCCAGCTTTCCATAATCTTCTTTTTCCAGTCCGGATAAAAAGAAGTGAGCATAACATCATTCCAGTTCAGCCCCCGCATTGCCATATCCTCAAAAAATGCTTTTTCCTCTGCTTCATTTTCACCGATATAATTGAGGCGCATAATTTTATTCCAGTCCATCGCATCAAAAAATACTACCTCATCCTTCGGGACTGAAAGATGCAAAATATTGTCTGATTGGTCTACATTATACAAATCTGCAAATGCCCAATAAGGAAATTCTGCTTTTTCCGGTTTCTGCACATATTTCGGCATCTGACTGACAAACCATGAATATGCGGTCACGAAAATCGGGGCGCTTTCCTGATATTTGCGTCTTACATACTCTTCTTTCGAATAACATACCCCATCACGTTCAATCACATCCCACACCTTGTTTGTCTGTGCAGAATATAAAATTATTTTATTACTTTCGTTACCCATTCTTTTCTAATCTCCCATATAAGTCCATATTTTGAATCGTTTCCTACTTTTACACTGTCATCGAAGAGTCTGCTCCAGCTTTCCACAATTTCCTTCTTGATTTGTGGATAAAACTGGGTCATAAATGCTTTTACGTCATCTGTTCGATATATATCAAGCAGCTCCTGATGCCGCTTTTTATCCTCTTCATTTAACGCAATATAAGAATAGTTGAGTATGGTTCCCCATTTTGCAATATTGACCGATGTAATCTGTTCTTCATCCAAAGTCAGTTCAAATACCACACCTTCTTCACCGGAAAGCATTGTTGCCTCTTCATCAAACGAAACCCATACCGGATATTCCACATCCTCCGGTTTATTCGCTCTGTCCGGAGAATGTTGCACTAACCAGTCATACACTTCCAATACAAGCTTTGCGTGTTCCTGCAAATCCATATAAATGTAATCCCTCTTTGCAATATACCGTCCATTGTTCATGACTTTGTCCAGTACACTTTTATGCTGTCTTGTCCATACCTTAATTTTCCCCATTCCATTGCCTCCTTCACAAAATACTCGACTTTACCATTATCTTAGCAAATCTGTAAAAAAAATAGCCCTGCTTGTTCCGCTTCCCTGCTTCAAATACACATTAGTCGTATGTACAATAGCGTCTGCCTTCACTTTTGTAATATCATTTCTTATAATAGAAAAAGGCATGTCTGTCACCCCATTAAAAATATTGCTGCTGCAGCCGTTCCACTTCCTGCTTCATCTGCTCAACCACTTCATCCGGTGAAATAATTTTCACTCCATCTCCTAATGAAAATACCCATCCTAGAAACTGATTGCTTACATGGACATCCACATTGACTGTAAAATAATTTTCATCCTTTGGAATCATCATAATATCTTTGCCAAACCGGTCTATCATAACACCTGCCAGTTCATTCTTAACCAACAATTTTACTTTCTGCTCTTTTCCACCAAACATTCCAAAGCTTTTCTTGGCATAATCCGCCATATCCAGTCTTTCAAAATGCTCCTGTCCTTCTCGTTTTTCATCTGACATCTGGATGTGCAGCATCTTGTCCACCCGGTAATGTTTTAACGTATCCGCCTCGGAATCATAGCCCACCAGATAATAATTTTCATCATCCCAGGATAATCCCCACGGACTGATATGATAAAAAGCTCCACCATGACGCAATTTCATTTCCTTCTTCACATTCCACTGATAATACTGGAAACGAATTTTCTTGTTCTCTGAAATGGCATTGTGAATGGCATCTACTGTATAATAAATACTTTCGTTCATGGTCTTGATTCTTCCCGACACATAAACCTGACGTTGCAATTTCACTGCCTCATACTGGCTGACCAACTGCTCCAGTTTTTTAATCAATGCATTGGTTTTCCGCTCCGTGATAAACTTCGATGACTGAATAGCATCTACCAGAAGCTTCAGCTCCGGCAATTCAAACGGACGGTTCAGCACACGATAATGATAGCGACCACCTACAGGCTCACCCTCAACCTCTATTCCAAGCACTTCCAGATCTCTTAAATCATTGTAAATACTCTTTCGGTCTGCCGTTACGCCATAAGCCTCCAACGAAGATAAAATTTCAGGCATGGTGATGTAATGTTCATCATCCGTTTTCTCAAGCATAATCTGTGCAAGACGGTAAAGTTTGAATTTCTGATTGGTTCCTTTTGGCATGCTACTTCTTCCTTCCTATTTCTTCCGTCTGTTAAACTGAAAGCCAATCACTGCCCCAATGACTCCTCCAATAATATGCGCCATGTTTGATACATTATCCTTGATTGCAAATCCCTGATATATCTGCTGTCCAATGAAAATTGCAGCAACAAGGATGAACGTAAGTGGAATTTCACCTTCCCGGAATCCGGTAAATGATGCCAGAATGATAAATGCAAATACCACTCCGCTCGCACCGCAAAGTGCGACATTTGGGAAGAATATGTAATTGATTAAGCTTGTGGCTACTGCTGTAATTAATACCACCTTTAAAATCCGGTCATAACCGTATTTTTCTTCCAGAAGCGGGCCAAGTAACAACAAATACATGGCATTTCCTATAAAATGCTCCCATCCACTATGTCCAAATATATGAGTCACAAACCGCAGATAAGTAAGCGGATTGTGCAGGGACGAATGATACGTCATAAATAATAATCTTGTTGTCTGACCTCCGGTTAATACACCCATCAGTGTGGCAAAAAAGCAAATCGTCACCAGTCCAAGCGTCACTGGCGCATTGAATGATATTTTAATCTTTTTCATCTGAATCCTACCTTCTATTTTCCCTTATTTCCATTTTATATTTCCGTATTTTCCCATCTTTTTATACGGTAATTTCCCCATTTAAAATCCGCTTGTAATCTTCATAATTTTTCTTCAAAAGCTCCGGTGTGTTAAGCGAATATGGACATTTGCTCACACATTTACGGCAGTTAATACAATTCTCGATTTTCTTCATTTCTGCCTGCATATTTTCAGAAAGCCAAGCTGCAGAAGGTGCACGTCTGAGCATCAGGGACATTCTCGCACACTGATTAATCATAATTCCCTTTGGACATGGCATACAGTACCCACATCCACGGCAGAATTCACCCGATAACTCTTTCTGTTCCCGTTCAATATATTCCTTGATTTCGCCAGTCATAGACGGTGTATTTTCCATATAAGAAAGCCATTCTTCCAGTTCAGTCTCTCTCTGGATTCCCCAAATCGGAAGGACGTTATCATACTGGGTCATAAATGCCATGGCTGCTTCCGATTTATTAATCAGACCTCCTGCGAGCCCTTTCATGGCAATGAAACCGACATTCTTCTCTTTGCATTTTGCAACCAGTTCTTTCTCACGCTCTGCTGCAAGATAACTGAACGGATACTGCAATGTCTCATAAAGTCCGGATTCTACCGCATCAAATGCAATCTGAATCTTATGGGCAGTAATGCCTATATGACGGATTTTTCCCTGTGTTTTTGCCTCTAACATGCATTCATACATCCCCGTTCCATCTCCCGGTGCATATACCTGATTTGCACAATGGAACTGATAAATGTCGATGTAATCTGTCTTTAATAACTGAAGGGAAGTCTCAAGCTGCTTCCAGAATTCCTCCGGTGTATGTGCCATCGTCTTGGTGGCAATATAAATATTTTCCCGCACATCGCTCAGTGCCTCTCCAACCTTTTCCTCACTGTCAGAATATGCCCTTGCCGTATCGAAAAAACGCATACCGCCTTCGTATGCTCTCCTTACAATCTTAACTGCCACTTCTTTGCTGTCTCTCTGAATCGGAAGTGCCCCAAATCCGTTCTGTACAACCTGAATCCCGGTTGAACCAAGTGTAACCATTTTCATTTTCTATCACCCCATATAATAAAATCTGTTTTCATTTTCTTCCTATTATACAAGAAATACTAAAAAATGGGAATGCATTTTCACATTCCCATACTTCATAACTGTTCTTTCTCCTTTACAAAATCCCCTTGACTCTTATCTGAAACAGATGTATCATCAAAGTGAAACAAGTGTATCATTCTATATTTTTAATGTCAATTGTTTTGAGTGTGACTGAAACAAAGGGGGAATGATTGTATCACATGGATAAGAAAAATGAGGCAAATGCACTGGTTATTGAATGTATCACTACCGCACTTCTCGAAATGATGAGAAAGCAGTCTTTTGATTCGATTACCATTACAGACCTGACAAAGAGAGCCGGGGTAGGCCGGGTATCATTTTATCGGAATTTTACCAGTAAAAAAGAGATTCTTGCCCGTTATCTTGACAAACTGCTGCAAGAATGGGGCTCGGAATTTGAATCGAAGCACGACCCATCCTTTTTTTCTGAGAGCTTTATACGACATTTTTATAAATACAAAGATTTTTATTTACTACTTTACCGTTGTAATCTTTCTGAAATGATTTATGAAAGTCTGCGTCAGGGAACAAAACTTGACGATTCTCAGAATAATATGGAGCGTTATCTGAAATCAATGACCGCCGGAATGCTCTTTGGTTGGGTCGATGAATGGATGCGTCAGGGTATGCCGGAAAACCCGGATGAAATTATATTGCTTTCTGCGCAGGCAGCCGCTGCTGAACAGGCAGTTTCAAAAAAGGAGGTATAGATTGAAATGAATTACGCATTTATCAATGGAAAAATATTAGATGGCACAAAGGACATGGAAGTTCAGGAAGGACTTTGCATTCTGACAAACGGAAAGAAAATCGTGGATATCGTCCCTGCCGGTTCTGACTTGAATGGATATGAAAAAGTTGACTTAGGCGGAAAATACATTCTTCCGGGTCTGATTAACATGCACGTACACCTTGCCGGAAATGGAAAACCGCAGAAGAAACAGCGTGATAATGAAAAATTAGTCCGCAGGATTATGAGTTCTTCTCTCACACGCGCTGTCGCTTATAAAATGGTATGTGGATTTGCGAAAGACGAACTTCTCAGTGGTGTAACTACAATCCGTACCGTCGGAGGTCTTGGCAATTTTGATACAAAGCTCCGGGATGAAATTGCCGCAGGCAGGAAAACGGGCCCACGTATCCTTGCTGCCAATCAGGGAATCTCCGTCCCAGGCGGACACATGGCAGGTTCCGTAGCTGTCGCTGCCGGCTCTGTTTCCGAAGCACTTCAGCATATGGAAGAATCAAAAAAAGAGAACGTAGATTTAATCAAATTAATGATTACAGGCGGCGTCTTGGATGCCAAGGAAAAAGGTGTTCCCGGAGAACTGAAAATGAAACCGGAAATGGTCCGTGCAGTCTGTGAGAAAGCGCATGCGGATGGCTATATTGTTTCTGCCCATGTAGAATCTCCGGAAGGCGTCCGTGTCGCTCTGGAAAATGGGGTGGATTCCATTGAACATGGTGCAAAACTGGATGAAGAAATGATAAGACTTTTCAAAGAAAAGAATGCATTTCTTTGTACTACTATTTCCCCGGCTCTGCCTTATGCTTTATTTGACCGTTCTATTACAAATGCTTCCGAAGTGGAGCAATACAACGGCAATGTAGTATTCGAAGGAATCATTGACTGCGCCAAAGCTGCACTTGCAAATGACATCCCGGTTGTCCTCGGAAACGACGTAGGATGTCCATGGATTACCCAGTATGATTTCTGGAGAGAACTTTATTATTTCCACAAATATGTAGGAGTTTCTAATGCATTTGCGCTCTACACCGCAACAAAGCGCAGTGCAGAAATGGCAGGAATCGGTGACATCACCGGAAGCATCGAAAAGGGAAAATGCGCAGATATGATTGTTACTGCCCAGAACCCATTAGAAGATCTGCGTGCTCTCCGCCATGTGGACATGGTAATTGCAAATGGAGCCGTAATCAATCATCCACAAATCAAGAAAAGACCTCAGGTTGAAGCAGAACTGGATAAATTTATTCAGGACTAAACCTTTCCATAATAAATGGACTAAAAAAAATGTCTGGATTTCACGCAATGGAAATTCCAGACATTTTTCACGCATTATCTGCTGCTTCTCTTTCTAAGTACTACTGCTAATGCAAATAAAACTACTGCAAATCCCATACCAATAATTGGCATTGCAATATTCGCTGTATCTCCTGTCTGAGGATTGTTTTTCTTTACATTTGTTTTGTCGTTCTTGTTGTCCGTGGTATTGTTCTTATTATTGCTGTTTCCGCTATTGTTTCCATTATGATTGCAGTTATTATCATCTTGTCCATTTCCCGGATTCGGGTCTGGATTTTCCGGCTCTGTCGATGCTGACTTAATGCTAATCTTCTGACTTGCATAATAATCACCATTCTGAGTATCAGATACTTTAATAATCCACTGGAGTGCTCCGGCATACTTCTCCGCATTCGGAAGTGTAACCGTCATTGTCTTTTCCGCTGCACTTCCCTGAACTTCTACTTCCTGTGCTTCTACTGCAACCGTCTCTTCTTCTCCATTTGCACCCTGCTTGATATAAGAAATCGTATAATACATCTTATCTGGAAGTGCTGTTCCCTTTACGGTAACTGTCACATCTCCGCCCTCTGTCTCAATCTCTGAAACAGATGCATTCACCTCATTTATCTCAGGCACAATTTCCACCTCGCTGGAATCGTATTCTACAACAACCGGATACATGGAAAGCGTATTCATGGAAAATGTTACTTTATTGTTTTTCTGTGTAAATGGAACCTGCTGCAAATTCTGATTATCATCTACATAATATACATTCTTTACCGCTTTTGTATTGTCCAATTGTTCCGTAATCTGATAATCTCCTGCTGCAATATAAGCAATTTCCCATCTGTGCGGATTCACAACTTTGATATCGAAGACTTCATAATCCTTGCCTGTCATTCCCTTAACGGTGCTCTTATCCAATTTACGGTCCAGTACAAGGAAATCCTTGAAATTCATTCCCGTAATCGTCGTATTCCCGGCTACATTTTCATAAATACCCTGATAGATATCATCATAATTGGTATTTGTAAGTACCGTGTCATTCTTGTGCCCATCTGACTTATTTACCAGATAAATGTTATCTACTTTTGCACAGCTTGAAAAATCATAGGTATACTTTCCTGCACCATATTCGGATTTATCCTTAATTACAATCGGGAATGGCTCCACTGTAAAATTCGCATTATCCACGGTAACCATATAAACTACATCTTCCAGAAGATCCACGTTCAGCCTTGCATTGTTTCCCGAAGAAACCTCGATTGTCTCAATATTACTGATAAATTTAAAATTAACATTGAACAACCGGCCCCCCTGCGTCGTATACACTCCCATATTCGACCGTACTCTTTGTCCTTCTCTGGAAGCTTCACCCGGCTGTTCTCTCTTTGTGAGCTCAAGTGAAGTTACTTCCGGATAATTTCCGGTATCCACGTTCTTCTTAATGTCAACTAAATGTCCGTCCTTTACCCATACATATACATTTGACATTTCGTACTCGGAGTCTTCTGCCCAAATGATATAATTGTGATTCTTTACCAGATTCAACTCCGGCAGCTTCCCATTTTCCGATGTCACTTCCCGTTCAATCACCTGCTTGGTACTATTGAAAATAACAAACTTTATTTCCTTATCTAATGGACTTGCCGTAGAATCCACAAGCTTATTTACCGCTAATCCCGGAATTGTCACTGTGTCTGTCGAAAAAATATCTTTCTGCTGATATGCGGGTATCTGGTGATCTGGCATCCAGGATGCCTGCGATACACTGACCGGTATCTGCGTCATGGCTAATGCAATACCCAGAACTGCACCTAAAACTCTTCCTCTCCTACGTTTCATTTTTATCTCCTCCTCATATAGATTGAATCCTTAAAGTCTTATATCATCATAATAACATATCTGTTTTTCTTTCAGAAATAGAAAAAGTAAATAAATGCAACTTTTTATCCGTCTTTATTATAATACATGATCGGTGTAGAGGAGTTAAATGGCATAGAATATAATTTATCATCAATTGTATAATATGCTGACAAGTTTGGTTCGATCTGAGACACATCATATTTATCTGCATCGATCATTTCCTGCATCGGAACGGTCCATCCGGATTCGATCATAAATCGTGTACCAACTTCATATACCTGCACCAGATCTGCACCCATGTTACCGAT
>OIYV01000540.1_pt1 | contig 21271 bp, 12 predicted proteins | sample 1588251 | NCBI WGS metagenome assembly OIYV01 (sample SAMN03283282) | human gut metagenome | biome: human-associated habitat; material: feces | host: Homo sapiens | place: Peru | collected 2012
TCGTCGCTCAGGAGGATCTTCTGGAAGGAATCTTTACGCTGCGTGGGATCGTCGATCCACGGCGTGTTCTCCTGCGCAAGTCCCGACAGCATGGTCTCGACCTCGGCCGCCGTCAGTGCGGGACGCATCTTCGCACACAGCACCGCGTTGTTCAGCGGAACAAACACGGTCGCATTCTCGCGGTAGATTGGCCGGAGTACATAGTACTGCGCCGTTTCGCGTCCGATCTTCATCTCGCGGATCTCCGACACGATGCAAACGCCCTCTGTGCCGTACACGACAGTCTGACCTATGGAAGCCATACCGCTTACCCCCCTTCGTTCTGCTTCCATTATAGCAGATTTCGGAGAAAAATGTCAGGGGGAAAATAAAACTTTTTTATTTGACAATGCTATAACCGGCATCAACAATCGCCTGTTCCAGTGCTTCCGGATCCGCGTTTCCCGTCACCTTCGCGCACTTCTTTTCCAGACTGACTTCGACGCTCTCGACGCCCGCCACGGCGCGCAGCGCCTTTTCCACATGGCTGCGGCAGTGCTCGCACATCATGCCTTCGATCTGAATGGTCATCTCGTTGCCTCCTTTCTCGGTTTCTTCCTGCGGCCGGAACCGGCGCAGGCGCAGGGCGTTGCTGACGACGCAAACGGAGCTGAAGCTCATCGCCGCGGCGCCGATCATCGGATTGAGCAGACCCAGCGCGGCTACGGGGATCCCGAGCGAATTGTAGAAAAATGCCCAGAACAAATTCATGCGGATGTTTTTAATGGTAGCACGGCTGAGCTTTACGGCGGTCGCCACATCGCGCGGGTCGCTGCGCATCAGCACAACGTCCGCCGACTCGATGGCAATGTCGGTACCTGCGCCGATGGCGATGCCAACGTCCGCACGCACCAGCGCGGGCGCGTCATTGATCCCGTCGCCGACCATGGCGACGCGGTGTCCCTGCTGTTGTAGCTGCGCGACCTCCTGCTCCTTCTGCGCAGGGAGCACCTCGGCGCGCACGTCGTCCAGTCCGAGGCGCTGCGCGACGCTCTGCGCCGTTGCGCGGTTGTCGCCGGTGAGCATACGGACATGGATGTGCTGCGCGTGGAGCTGCCGGACGGCGCTGCGTGCGGTCTTCTTCTCCACGTCCGCCAAAACGAGCACGCCAAGATAGGTGTCGGCGCTGCCGCAGAAGAGCAGCGTTCCGACCGGAAGCTCCCGCTGCGGGATGGTGATCCCCTGCTGCTCCAAATAGCCGCGGTTGCCGCAGAACCAGCGCTTGCCTTCAATGACGGCACACACGCCCTTGCCCGGCGTCGCCTCGAAGGACTCCGCCGCAGGCAGCGCCGCGCCGCGCTTCTCCGCCTCGGCCAGAACGGCGCGGGCGATCGGATGCTCCGAAGCGCTCTCCAGCGCGCCCGCGATCCGCAAAAGGCGCTCCGGATCCTCGCCGAGCAGCTGCGTTACAAAGAGCTTGCCCTCCGTCAGCGTGCCGGTCTTGTCCATCACAACGGTATCGACATGGTGAAGCGTCTCCAGCGCCTCCGCCGAACGGATCAGGATGCCGAGCTTTGCGCCGCGGCCGGTGCTGACCATAATGGCCACCGGCGTCGCAAGTCCGAGCGCGCAGGGGCAGGAGATCACGAGCACGGAGATCGCGGCGGAAAGCGCAAAGGCGACACCCTTGCCCAGCAGCAGCCAGACCAGCAGCGTCAGCGCCGCGATGCCGATCACAACGGGAACGAACACGCCCGCGACGCGGTCGGCCAGCCGCGAGATCGGCGCTTTGGAGCTGCCCGCCTCCTCGACCAGACGGATCATCTGCGCAAGGGTGGTGTCCTCGCCGACCTTGTCCGCCCGAAAGATCAGCGCACCGGTCTGGTTCATGGTCGCCGAGGCGACGGTGCTTCCCACCGTTTTGTGTGCCGGTATGCTCTCGCCGGTCAGAGCGCTTTCGTCCACGTCGCTCTCGCCGCTGAGCACGGTGCCGTCCACGGGGATCCGGCTGCCGGGGCGCACCTGAACGCGCTCTCCCTGCCGCACCTGTGCCGTCGGCACCTGCACCCAAGCGCCGTCGCGCTCGACGGTCGCCGTCTGCGGAGAAAGATCCATAAGCGACGCGATCGCCTCGCCCGTCTTGCCCTTGGACTTCGTCTCAAAATACTTGCCCAGCGTCACAAGCGTCAGGATCATCGAGGCCGACTCGTAGTAAAGCTCGCCGCCGTGGTGGCCAAGTGCCATCTGCACCGTAACGGCGATCCCGTAGAGCAGCGCCGCGCCCGAGCCGATGGCGATCAGCGTGTCCATATTGGGCGCGCCGTGCAGAAGGGTCTTAAGCCCCTTTGCATAATAGGTTCGGTTGACGATGACGACCGGCAGGGTCAGCGCAAGCTGCAAAAGCCCCATCCACACCGTGCCGTGCAGGGCGTGGGTGAGCGGAAGGTGCAGCATATGCCCCATGGAGAAATACATCAGAACGATCAAAAACGGGATGGACACGCGCAGACGCAGGCGCATCTTCCGCATGGCTTCCTCCTGCGACGCGTTCTTTCGGGGCATGGCGTCGGTGATCTTCTCCGCGCCGTAGCCGGCGTCCTTGACCGCCTGAACGATCTTCTCCGGCGTAAGGCGCGTCTCGTCGTAGTCGATCTCCATCGTACCGGCAAGCAGGTTCACATTGGAGCTGTTCACGCCGTCGAGCGCCTGCGTCACGCGCTGCACCCGCGCGCTGCACGCTGCGCAGGACATACCTGTTACGCGATACTTTTCCTTCATCGTGGTTCACCTCTTCGCATAGTTTGATTTTTTTCAACCAAACTATACCACTTTACTCTGATTTTCGCAAGTCCTCGCTTGCATTTTCTTTTCGTTTCCCGTATGATATAGAAAATGGGAGGGATGCGCGCTTGAATACCGATTTTTCCGTTGTTTATGAAGATGCGCGGCTCGTCGTGTGCGTAAAGCCGCACGGCGTGCTCTCGGCAAAGGACGCCTCCGGCAAGCCCGCCGTGACCGACCTTCTCGCGCCGCGCGCGCTGTTTCCCGTGCACCGTCTGGATCGGGAGGCGGCGGGGCTGATGGTATTTGCCAAGGACGCGCAGGCGGCCGCTTTTCTCTGCGCCGCGATGGGAAACGGCTTTGAAAAGGAGTACCTTCTGCGCTGCCACGGCACGCCGCAGCCTCCGGAGGGCGAAATGGAAGACCTGCTGTACCACGACCGGCAGAAAAACAAGACCTACGTCGTCTTCCGCAGCCGACGGGGCGTAAAGCCCGCGCGGCTCTCCTACCGCGTCTTGCAGGCGGGCGAGGACGCGCTTGTTCGCGTGCATCTGTTTACCGGCCGCACGCACCAGATCCGTGTGCAGTTTGCCTCGCGCGGCTTTCCGCTCCTCGGCGACCGAAAGTACGGCTCGCAAACGGGCGGCACGCTTGCGCTCGTCTCCGTTTTTCTCGCCTTTCCGCATCCGGACGGCGGCCGGAAGACGTTTTCCCTCTTGTAAACCCGCCGCGACTATACTATAATAATGTATCAGAAATGAAGCGGCGCTCATCCGCCGCATTCGGAGGTTTGAAGCCATGTCAATTCGTAAACGTCTGGACAGCTATCTTGTTGCCGGAAAGCACGTGCATCTGGTCGGTATCGGCGGCGTTTCCATGCGCCCGCTGGGTCTGGTGCTGCGCGGAATGGGAATGATCGTCACGGGATCGGATATGAACTCCTCCGTTTCCACCGACGAGCTGATCGCCAAGGGCATTACCGTTCATATCGGCCACAGTGCCGAAAACATCGAGGGCGCAGATTGCATCATCCGCACCGCCGCCGCGCATAACGACAATCCCGAGATCGCCGCCGCGCGCGCCATGGGCATTCCCGTTTTCGAGCGCGCGCAGGCATGGGGCGTCCTGATGCGCGAATACAAGAACGCCATCTGCATCGCCGGCACGCACGGCAAAACGACCACGACCTCCATGGTGACGCACATTTTCATGGAGGCGCAGCGCGACCCCACGGTCATGCTCGGCGGCTATCTCCCGCTGCTGCACGCCGGTCATCGGGTTGGAAACGGCGACACCATCATCATGGAAAGCTGCGAATACTGCGACTCTTTCCTGAACTTCTACCCCACCGTCGCCGTGATCAACAACATTGAGGCGGATCATCTGGACTATTTTAAGGATCTTGCAGCCGTCGAGCGCTCCTTCCGCAAATTTGCCGGTCTGGTGCCGCGCACGGGCTATGTCATCGCAAACGGCGACGACGAGAACACCGTGCAGACGCTCGCCGACCTGCACTATGTCTCCTTCGGCCTGCGCAAAGAAAACGACGTGCATCCGGAGAACCTCTCGGAGGACTTCACCTCTTTTGACCTTGTCTGCTTCGGAAAGAAGATCTGCCATATCCGGCTGAGCGTTTACGGGCGGCACAATGTGTTTAACGCCCTTGCCGCCTCCGCCGCCGCCTACGTCATGGGCGTCGAGGGCGAGCACATCAGCGCGGGGCTTGCCTCCTTCACGGGCGCCGGCCGCCGCATGGAATACAAGGGCGAGGTCAACGGCGCAAAGCTCTATGACGACTATGCGCACCACCCCGGCGAGCTGCACGCGCTGATCGACACGGTCAAGCAGATGGGCTTCCGCCGCGTGATCGTCGCCTTCCAGCCGCACACCTACACGCGCACCAAGGCGCTGTTTCAGGATTTCGTAAACGAGCTGTGCCGCGTGGACGTCGCCGTGCTGGCAGAGATCTACGCCGCGCGCGAAAGCAACAAAATCGGTATTTCTTCGCGCGATCTTGCGCAAAATATCCCCGGGGCGGTCTACTTTGAGACCTTGCCGGAGGTCGCCGCCTATCTCAAGTCCATTGCCCAAGCGGGCGATATTATTCTGACGGTAGGCGCGGGCGACATTTATAAGGCCGGAGACCTGCTGCTCAAAAAAATAAGCGGGAGGCTTCTATGAGGATCGCGTTTTTTGATACGAAAAGTTATGATGTTCCCTGTTTTGAGGCCGTCGGGAAGGCGCGCGGCATCACCTTCAAATTCTTCGAAGCCAAGCTCACCGAGGACACGGCGGAATTGGCGCGCGGTTTTGACGGCGTGTGCGTCTTTGTCAACGACACGGTAAACGCCGCCGTCATCGACCGGCTCTGCGCACAGGGCGTTCGGCTGCTTGCGCTGCGCTGCGCAGGCTTTAACAACGTCGATGTGCGCCACTGCTTTGGAAGGCTGCACGTCGTCCGCGTTCCGGCCTACTCGCCCTACGCCGTCGCGGAGCACGCCATGGCGATGCTCCTGACCATCGACCGGCGGACGCACAAGGCCTATATCCGCACGCGCGACTTTAATTTCCGGCTGGACGGGCTGGTCGGCTTTGACCTGCACGGAAAGACCGTCGGCGTCGTGGGCACGGGTAAGATCGGCCGTGTGTTCATCGACATCTGCCGCGGCTTTGGCATGAAGGTCATTGCCTACGACAAATACCCGCTTTCTGACAGCGGCATCACCTATGTTTCCCTGCCGGAGCTGCTTGCGCAGAGCGACGTGATCTCGCTGCACTGCCCGCTGACGGAGGAGACGCACCACATGATCGGATGTGACGCCATTGCCGCGATGAAGACGGGTGTCGTGCTCATCAACACCTCGCGCGGCGCGCTGATCGACGCGGAGGCGCTGCTGGACGGGATCAAGGCGCACAAGATCGGTGCGGCCTGTCTGGACGTCTACGAAGAGGAGTCCGACTTCTTCTTTGAAGACTTCTCCGACCATATCATGCGCGACGACCGCTTGGCGCGGCTGATCTCCATGCCGAACGTCCTTGTCACCTCTCATCAGGCTTTTTTAACACACGAGGCGCTTTCGAACATCGCCGCCACCACGGCAGAGAACATTCTCTCCTTCTTTTCCGAAGGGGTCTGCGAAAATGAGCTATGCTATCGCTGCGGAAAAGTCGAATCCTGCGACAGACAGCACCCACGCAAGTGCTTCTAAAATAAATAGAGAAAAGGAGACCCTAACCATGCAGTTTCTGACCGGCAGCACCTTCTTCTACCTTATCATCGGCATCGTCGCCTGCCTTGCGATCGCCGCCCTTGTGCTCTCGAAGACGCTTGGCCTGACGCGCGCGGATCGAAAGACGGAGGGCAACAGCAACTCCTTCAGCGTCCGCCAGCCCTTTTCGCGCCTGCTCACGGGCTTTGCCTTCCTGCTGGGCGGCGTCGTGCTCTTTGTCCTTGTGGATCTGATCAAGACCACCCCGACGCTGCGTCTTGTCACCTTCGGGCTTGCGCTGCTCTGCGCGCTGATCTTTGCCGTGACCTGCTTCCAGTACAACCGTTTCCGCGTGATCGTGCGCGGCGACGACGCGCTGGTCTGCCCGACGGTGGGAAAGCGCTATGAATTTCACATCAGCGAGGTGAAAAAAGCGCGCATCGTCGAGGAGCTGGACGACAACACGCACTATATCCGTCTGCGCACGCAGGAGGGGCATCGTCTGAAGCTCGGCAGCCGCATGATCGGCTACGATCTGTTTAAGGATAAGCTGGGCAGATGAACCTGCTCAAATAAGAAGGCCTTCTCGTCAGAGAAGGCCTTTTGCCTGCCCTAAAATGTACCCCCCTCTGTGTCCATTTTTAGTTTACCACTTCACATCCCATAGGAAAACCACCCCTGCCGAGCGATCGGCAGGGGTGGTTGTTTCTGTTATTCCTGAGATTCCTGCGGTGTGCGCAGCTTGTCGTAGCGCATGATCATCGTTGCGACTTCCGCACGGGTCGCGTTATTGAGCGGGTTGATCTGGCCGTTATCGCCCTGAATGAGCTTCGCGGCGACCGCCCACGCCATTGCTTCCTTGGCATAGGAAGAAACGCGGCCGGCATCCTTAAAGTCCTTCGTGATGTCGGCGCGATCCTTCGAGGCAAAGCCGCTGGCGTCGGCATAACGGAAGAGGATGGTAACGATCTGCTCGCGCGTGATCTTCGCCTCGGGCGCAAAGTGCGTCTCGTCAATACCGTTGACGATCTTGTTCTTATAAGCCCAGTTGACGGCTGCCGCGTACCAGCATCCGTCGGGAACGTCCGCAAATACCGTGCTGGACGTATCCTCAAAGTTGGGAGAACCGACCAGGCGCCACAGGACGGAGACCAGCTCCGCACGGGTCATGGAGGCATTCGGGTCGAAGATCATCTCATTGCGGCCGTTGAAGAGGCCGTGATGGACAACATAGTCCACCGTGGGCGCGAACCAGTCGGTGTCCTTCACATCGACAAAGGTCAGATCATAGATCGTCATTCTGCCGCATCTGGAGCAGATATAGTAGACGCTGCCGTCTTCGTTGGTCTTCGGCACGTTGATATGCGCGCCCGCGCGGCTGAGTTCGACGGTCTTCGTCTCGCCGCACTCGCACTTGACGGTCTTCTTGCCCTGCACGCCGCAAGTCGTCACGGTGTTCTCGGTGACGGTGACCTTATGCTCCTCGCCCGTCTTGGCGTCGAAGTGGTAAAGATCCTCGCCGATGGTGAACCAGCCGGTCTTATACTTGCCTGCAAGGAAGTACATCCGCTTGCCGCTCTTGGAATCCTTTGCCCAGCCGGTGTAGTCCGCGGGGGCTTCCTTCTGGGTGCAATCGGTCTCGGTGCAGGTCAGCTTACCGGTCGTGCGGTCGTAGATATAGTCGTGCTTCTCGGGGGTGGGATCGGGATCCGTCTTCCGCTTTTCCTTCGAGACGGAGTCTATCACGGTGCCGTCGACATTGTAGGCGGTGACGGTCATCTTGCCGTCGTTCAGCTCGACCATCAGGTAGACCGCGTCGTAGTTCTGCGTGATCTTCGCAAAGTGGAAATCGGGGTTATCCTCGGGCTTGTACTGGGAGCTGCGAGACTTCTCGCCGAGGTCGCCGCAGATGAAGTACACAACACCGTTCTGCTCATTCACCTCACCGTTCAGGATGGGGCTTGTGCGGGCATAGGAATGGTCATGGCCGGAGAACACGAAGTCAATGCCAGCCTGCTCCGCCGCAGCGGGGATCGCCTTGTTATACGGCGCGCTGGAGCCCTTCGGGTTGGTGTAGTAAGGCGGCTGATGGAGCGTCAGGATCTTCCATGTGCAGTCGCTCTTAGCAGCATCTTCGACCAGCCACTTCGCGGCGGATGCAATATCGGCATTGCAGTTGATAACCGCGACGTAGACATCGCCGTACTGCACGGAATAGTAATCCTTATCGGGGAGATTGAAGATCGCGGCAGCCTTGTCGCCGGTCATATCGCCGTAGTACTCATGATTGCCGAGCACCTGAATGATCGGGGTGGTCGGGTACTGCGCGGCAAAGAGACCTTGGATCTGGTTCCACGCGCCCAGACTGTTGGCAACGTCAATATAGTCGCCGGTCTGGATGCCGAAGTCAACGCCCTTCTGCGCGATCGCTGCGGCGATCGCTTCCATGTAGGCGATCGACTCGGCGTCGGAGGCGGGGTTGTTGCTCAGCTGCGTGTCGCCCATGACGAAGAAAGACGTCTTGCCCGACTCCTTGGCCGTGGTGAAGGTGGAGACCTCGGAGAAGTGGCCTTCGATGCCGTCGCCGACACGGTAGCAGTAGGTCGTGCCTGCCTGCAGGCCGGAGAGCGTAACGGTGTTGAGCAGGGTGGCGTTGTTGTCGTCGCCGCTGCCGTTAAAGGCGATGAGCTTGCTCGTTCCGGTGACGGTGGTAAACTCGTAGGTGCCGGACTGGTAGGCCGCCTGCGTCGTAAACTGGACGACGGCCTTCTGCGCGGTATACTCGGCCGCGCTGAACCACGTGAGGCTCTGCGTCGTGGTCGCGTCCTTGCCCGCGTTGAGGCGGACGTTGATGGGCGTGACCTCGTTGCTGCCGATGCCGTTGGTGACGCCGGAGACGCGGAAGGAATAGCCGCTCTCGCCCTTGGCGTAGATGACAAACTTCTCGCCCGCCGTGCGGCAGAAGCGGTTCGTTACCAGAACGCCGCCGTTGTTCGTGGTGCCGACCAGTTCGTCCTCCTCGCCTTCCTTCACGGCATAGACGCTGACCTTACCCGCGCTCTTGCCGTCTGCGGTCGTGACGTAGATCTTGCCGGTCGAGCCGGCCACCATGATGTCAGCGGAGAGCGCATAGGGCGCGGTCACGCCGACGGTCGCGGTGCTCTGGGCGAAGGTGAGCGAATTTTCGCCGTCCTCGAAGGTTCCCTTCTCGACGGTGTAGGACATGACGGTGCCCTTGGCAATGGAGGGAGCCAGCGTGAAGACGATCTTCGCGGCAGCGCCCGCCTTGGGTGCGTCGGTTGTCGCCTGAACGGTCAGGATGCCGCTTTCATAGGCGCTTGTTCCGGTGTAGCCGTCCGTAAACTCGACCGTCGGCGCACCGAAGGTCTCGGTCAGCTTGATCTGTGCCTCAAGGGACTTGACCTGATCGGAGTTTTCCACCGCCAGCGTGAGGGCATAGGTGGTGCCGATCGTCGCGGTCGCTTCGCCGGTCAGCGTGATCTTGCCGAGCTTGCTCTGCGCGGCATTGACGGTGAAGTAGCGCGTGACCTTGGTGACGTTACCGAACTTATCGGCGACGGAGATCATAACGCTGTGCTCGCCGTTCGGGAGCGTGACGGTGACGGAAGCATTCGTCGCGGTCGCGGTGGGCAGCTCCTGATGCAGGCCGTCCACGTAGATCGCGGTCTTCTCGGCATGGATGCCGGTGGCATTATCGCCGTCGGGATCGGTAAAGGCAGCGGCCAGCGTGATCTTGCTGTCGGTCAGAACGCTGGAGCCGTCCTCCTTCAGCTCCGTGCCGTTGGCGGTCAGAGAGCTGACGACGGGGTTGTCCATATCGTCGACGGTGTCGCCGTAGACGACGCGGAAGTTATCAAAGTAGATGCTGCCCTTGGCAAAGTCGCCCATCGGGATCTTATCGCCGTTTTCGTTCGCGGAGCCGCCGGGGATGAAGGTCATCAGGATCAGCGGACGTCCGGTGATGAGCTTGAGCGGATGCTCGGGCGTGACATACTGTGCAAGGCCGCTCAGGTCTGCCTCGCAGTACATCCAGCCGTCCCAGTAAATGCCGTTATACTGAATGCTGCGGCCCTCCTGCGTGGTAAAGTGGAGGTAAGCGTCCTTGTAAAGGCCGCTCGCCTCATCCCAGTAGGCGACGGTCGTCCAGAGCCAATAGTTCGGCGTGCCTTCCGGCGCATAGACCCAAACGCCCAAACCGGAGGGGGTGCCGTCGATGGCATAGCCGGAGTTGACGTCGGTGGTCACGTCGTCGGCGAGCTTGGCGTTGCGGATGTACAGATTCACGTTTCTGTAGCCGGGCGCAAGGTCGGTGTAGTCATATTTCAGCTCCATCGCGTGGTCGCCGAAACGAACCTGACCGTTGTCTGCGGTCACATTATTCAAAAGGGCGGAATGCTGCTTCATATAGCCGGTGTGCCACGTGAAGAAGCTGTAGCCTCTCGCTCCGAGCAAGGTGGAGGCGGGATGATAGGTCGCATCGTTCGGGCCGTCCAGATAAGAGCCGTCGAAGGTGAACGGGCCGGACTCGTTCTTCGTGATCAGTGCATTCGCGGCAGCGTCCCAACCGAGGTAGGTGATCGGGTCGGTATCTTCCGGCCACGTCGCGCCGTAGCTGCTGTTGCCCCAGTCGTACTCGCCGTATTTCAGAACGTTGCCGTTCTCATCCGGTTCGAAGTCAAAGATGACCTGCGGCATCCTGCCGATCTCAACAAAAATGGTGTCGGACAGAACCGTTCCGTCCGTTCTGGTATAGGAGACCTCAACGGTCGCCTGTAGCGTCTCGGCCGCCTTGACCGCCGTGAACGTATTGCCGGAGAAAGAGCCGATCTGCTCGGGCGTCTTGCCTTCGGAAACGGGGGTGAGCTTCCAGTTGAAGGTAAAGCCGCTCAGCTCCATCAGACGGTTCTGGCAATAAACGCGCAGGCCAAGATCGGAGCTTGCCTTGAAAGCAAGGTTGATGGAATTGGAGGCAAAGGAGAGCGCGTCCGGCTCCTGCACCTCGATGCTGGTCGCGCCGACGGTGTCGCCTCGCCACAGCAGCTCGACTTCGACGGTGCCGCACTTGCCGTTAGAACGGAAGAGGCCGGAGGCGTCGATGGTGCCGAAGCTCGCGTCCTTCAGCTTCCAGGTGAGGCTCTCGGGCAGAGCAACGGGATAGCCCGTACCGTCAACGCCGTTTGCGGTAAACTGCACCGACGAACCCGCAACAAACAGTTCGTTATTGGGCTTGAGCGCGGCATGGTCAAATTTGCCTGTGCTCTTCTCGGTCTTGACGAACAGCAGCGTAGAAGCGACGACGCGCTCTGGGCCGTCGGAGGGATGGTTCTGAATTTCCAGCCGCTCGCTGCCTTCGTGGCGGGAGCTGAAGGTAGCAGAACCGCCGCCGTCAAGGTAAATTGCGTTGACGACGCCCTGCGCCTTCTGGATCTTTGCGATCTCATAGACCGTCATACCAGCGGAAAGTCCCGCACGGCCGTCTGCCATAAAGACGACCAGCGTGCCGTCTTCCTTCAGACCGATGGAGTGGCGCGGTGCAAGCGTCGGATCGGTATCCGCAACCATGATCTCGCCGTTTTTGACCAGCCAGAACGGGCCGGAGATCGCCTCGGCGACATCATCGTGCGGCGTGCCATAGTCGCGGATGACATAGCTGCCGTCCTTCAGAACCGCGAAATACGGCTCCTGCTCAACACCGGTCTGCACAACGTTGCCTTCCATAATGAGGTAGCCAAGCGACTGGCAGGTCTGCATATTATAATAGTCGCCGTTGACCGCCAGAGCGACCTGCTCACCGGTCGCCTTCTCGTAGTCGGCCGCCTGACCGGTCGTGGTGCGAAGATCCCACTTCAGGCTCTTCGCGGCCTCGGCACGGCTCGTGACGGTGCTACCCTCGGTGTAATATCCTGCATAGGATGCCTTCGGCTTCACGGAGGCGTTCGGTGCGATCGTCGCCATGTAGCCATACACCTGTGCGGTGCCCTCGGAGTTATTTAGAATTACCTGCGTCTCCTTTACGCCTTTTGCGATGGTGTAGTCCGTCTCGGCGACGATGACTCTGCCATCGGGCTTCTGAAAGCCACGTGTTTCGCCCTGTGCCGATACAAAAGTCGGGCACAGCGCCGCGATCATCGCCGCCATGAGCAGCAGACAGATGATACGCCGGGTGAACGTGTGTTTCATCTTTTTTCCTCCAGAAAAAACAAATTTTTGGTTCTGCCGGCATGCTAAAAATTGTAACATATTTCCAACGCAGCCGGCATTCACACCCCTATTATTGCATTAATCCGCATGAAAGTCAAGACTAACGCTAAAATGTGTGCAATCTGCCAAAAGGTACTTGCGAAAAAAGTCAAAAACTGATATACTTTCTGGAAGGTGTTCCGGCACCTTAAAAACGCAGCAAAGGAGTGAATTGTGCCTTCGGGCGCATTTGCACATGAAAAAACAGCTTCGATGGATGCTCTCCATGCTGCTTGTGCTGAGTCTCAGCCTTGGGCTGATGACCGGCCTTGTCAGCGCGGATGAAAAACTGGAATTTCAGGCCGTCTGGTCCTCCGGCGACGCCTCGCTGGAAAACGCACGCTCCAACGTCAAGACCATCGGCGGCGTCAATTATCTCTTCCTCTCCGCCTCGGAGGAGCCGACCGCCGCACACATCTACTTCCGCCTCAGCGACGCTTCGGCGATGACGGCGGTGCGCGGCGCGGTCTCCGCCTGCGGCATCGGCAGCGGTGAGCCGGTCGATCTCAAGGAGATCTGCGGCGAGGGCGACACCTATCCGATCACGCTGCTGGCGCAGTCCGGCGACCAAACCTGCGAATATGCCGTGACGGTCGTGCCGACGACAGGCGTCGCAAGCCTGTATCTCGTCAGCGACGATCCGGTGAACAAGGGCAGAGCTTGGGTGGAATCCAGCCCGACGAAGTCCAACAAGGCCACCGGCGCCATGGTGCTTGTCAATCCGGACGGCTCGGTCGTCCATGAGGGAAAGCTCAAGCAGATCAAGGGGCGCGGCAACTCCACATGGCAAAACGACAAAAAGCCCTACCAGATCAAATTGGAGCAGAAGGCCGACCTGCTCGAAACGGGCGAAAAGGCCAACGCTTCGAGGACATGGGTGCTGCTGACCAACGCGGCCGACCCCACGATGCTGCGAAACAACATCGTCTATGATCTGTCCGTCGCGCTGGGCATGATGGGCGCGATCCAGTGCCGTCCGGTCAGCCTGTTCTACGACGGCGAATACCGCGGCGCTTACCTGCTGTGCGAAAAGGTCGAGATCGGCAAGGGACGCGTGAACATCACCGACATGGAAGACCTCAACGAGGAGGCAAACCCGGGCGTCGATCTGGAAAGCCTTCCCATCGAGAAGGGTACGACGGAAAACGGCGCGACCTACACCTACTGCAAGGGCATGAACTCCCCGTCCGACATCACGGGCGGATACCTGCTGGAGATGGACTCGGCGGTGCGCGCGCAGGCGGAGCTTTGCTACATCACGACGAGCCGCAACAACTACGTCGTGGTAAAGAGTCCGGAGTGCGCAAGCAAGGAGGAAATGGACTACATCGCCTCCTACTATCAGGACTTTGAAGACGCCGTTTATGCGCAGGGCGTCAACAACCGCACCGGAAAGAAGACGTCGGACTACGCCGACATCGAGAGCTTTGCAACGAACTATCTGGTAAACGAGCTGACCAAAAATCCGGACGGTTTCCGCACCTCCAACTTCATGTATAAGGACAAGGGCGAAGACGCAAAGCTGGTGGCAAATCCCGTCTGGGACTACGACCTGAGCTTCGGCATCTCTTGGGGTCCTTATGTGGATAACTGCGCGCAGCCGGACGGCTTCTTCACGCTCTACGGTAACTTCGCGCAGGCAATGTACAACGACGGCGCGTTCCGCCAGAGCGTGCACGACGTCTACCTCGGCAGGATCTCCCCGCTTGTCAAGGCGATGCTCTCCGGCGAGAGCGTCGACCCCGCTATGAGCGCCTTTGAGGCCTATCGTCAGGAGCTTTCCGCCTCCGCGCGCGCCAACAGCATCGTCTGGGGCGCGGTGGACTGGGGCGGGAATGTGAACGCGCTGCGCAGCTATATCACCACCCGCGATGCTTGGCTGACGGAAAACTACGCAAGCTGGAACAAGGACAGCAAGGAAGACCTGATCGTCTTCTACGATGTGCCGCAGAACGTCTGGTACTACGAAAGCGTGATGAGCGCCGCGCGCTACGGCCTGCTGCAAGGCGTCGGCTTCGGCATCTTCGAGCCGCTGGGCAACACGACCCGCGCGCAGACCGCGCAGGTGCTCATGCGCCTGTCCGGCGATGAGCGCGTGGCCTACAGCCGCGTCTTCTCCGACGTAGACAATGGCGAGTGGTTCGCGCCGGCCGTCATGTGGGCATATAAAAAGAACGTGGTCAACGGCTATGACGACGGCACCTTCCGTCCGAACGAGCCGATCACGCGGCAGGACGTCGTCGTGCTGCTCTACCGCTACCTCGGTTCGCCCGCCGTGCAGGGCACGAGCAATCTTGGCCGCATGAAGGACAGCTGGAGTGTCTCCAATTACGCAAGAAACGCCGTGGAATGGTCGATCGAAAACAAGGTGATCGTCGGCTATGAGGACGGCACCTTCCGCCCGTTTAACAACATCACCCGCGCCGAGCTTGCGGCGATCATCACGCGCTTCTACGAGGCTTTTATCGCGGACAGGGAGTGACCGGATGGAAACAGTGACCCTGCCGATCGAGCAGGCGGACACCGTTTTGTGCGCCGCGCTGGATGTCGGTGAGCATATTTTGAAAAGCGGCGGCGAGATCCACCGCGTCGAGGACACCATCGAGCGCATTTGCGCTGCCTACGGCGCGCAGCACGTGGAGGTCTTCACCATCCCGTCGCTCATCGTCGCCTCCGTGCAGATGCGCGACGGCGTGCGTTCCCAGCAAATGCGGCGCATCTACGAAACGAAGAACAATATGTATATGGTCGAGGCGCTCAATGAGATCTCGCGCGAGCTTTGCACCGGCGCGCTGCCGCTGTCAAAGCTGCGGGCGCGGATCGTCGAGGCAAAGTCGCGCCGCCCCTACCCCTTCTGGCTTGTCTGCTTGGGGGCTATGTGCGCCGCTGCGGGGTTCGTCTTCTTCTTCGGCGGCAACCTGCTTGACAGCCTCTGCGCCGCCGCAGCCGGCTGCGCGGTGACGATCTTCCAGCGCTATGCGCCGCGCTTTGTCAATCGCATGATCGTCATGGTGCTCGCTTCCCTGCTGGCCGGTCTGGTCGGTCTCGGCCTGACGCGGCTCGGACTTGGGCAGCATCCGGACAAGATCATGATCGGCACCATTATGATCCTCGTGCCCGGGGTGGCGCTGAACAACGCCGTGCGCGACATGATGGGCGGCGACGTGATCTCCGGCGCGCTCCAGCTCATCCAGTCGGTGCTGCTTGCCGTCATGATCGCCTTCGGCTTCGCCATTGCGATCTACATCATGGGAGGCGCAGTATGAAAGAGTTTCTCGTCCCCCTGCTCAGCGCACTGTTCGGAACGCTCGGCTTTGCCATTCTCTTCGGCGTTCGCCCGCGCCACCTTGTCTACACGGCGCTCTGCGGCGGCGTAACGTGGGTGATCTACCTGCTGTGCGCCCCCGTCGGCAGCTTTTTCGCCAACACGATCGCGGCCTTCTGCATGACCATGTACTGCGAGGTCGCCGCGCGGCTGCGCAAAGCGCCGGTCGTCACCTTTCTGACGCCTGCCATCGTTGTCCTCGTGCCGGGCGGCTCGCTCTACTACACCATCGCGAACATTCTCTCAAACAACTACGCAGCGGCGGGTGACTACGGTCTGAAGACACTGGATGCCTGCCTCGGCATCAGCGCGGGCATTCTGCTTGCCTCGCTCTGCGTGCGGCTGTTTTACCGAAACAAAGCAAAATAAGAAGCAGCGCCGCCTCCTTTGGGAGGCAGCGCTGCTTTTACAATCAAAGTTTTTCCAACAGCGCGGGCTTCTCTGCCTCCGGCAGGAACGCGCCGCCGATGGCGTTTCTGTCCATCAGCCGGAAGTCTTCGTCACTGAAATGGAACGCGTTGAAGAGTACTTCGTGCTCACGCTTGAGGGTCGTATTGGAGCAGGTCATGTTGTCGGTGTTCACCGTGACGGCAAGGCCGCGGTGGAAGAATTCCGCGATCGGATGCTGCTCGGGGCGGGCAACGATCTTCGTGTGCAGGTTGCTGACGGGGCAGGTCTCGATCACGATGCGCTCGCGCCGGAGAAGCTCCATGCAAGCCTCGCTGCGGATGGCGCCGCAGCCGTGTCCCACGCGGCGCGCACCAAGCTCGACCGCCTTGCGGACATTTTCCGCGTTGCCGCGCTCGCCCGCATGCAGCGTGAAGGGGATCTGCTCGCGGTAGGCCTCGCGGAAGATGGGCGCGTAGTCCTCGATCGGATAAACGTCTTCTGCACCCGCAAGGTCGACGCCCACGACACCCTGTCCCGCAAAGTCGGCGGCCAGCGGCACGATCTGCTCGTTGGTCTGCCGGTCGCTGCCCAGCATCGCGCACAGCAGGACGCCCGCGCGAATGGACGGATTGGCCTCCTGCGCCTGCCGCACGCCGCGCAGAACGCTGCGCACCACCTCGCTCTGCGTCATGCCCTGACGGGTGTGCAGCTGCGGAGCAAAGCGGATCTCGGCATAGACCAGTCCCTGCCGCGCCAGACGGCCGACCAGCTCAAAGGCGCTGTATTCCAGCGCGTAGGGTGTTTGCAGCACGCGCGTGGGCAGCTCGAAGCGCTTTAAGTACTCGACAAGATCGGTGCAGTTTTCCGGAACGTAGATCGCATCGCAGATCTCCTGCATGGTCATCGGAAATCCGCCGCGCTGCGCCAATTCAAAAACGACCTGCTCCGACAGCGATCCGTCCAGATGCAGATGCAGGTCGACCTTTCCCTGATACATAAGTTCTCCTCCCATGGTATCCTTTTTCCTATCATTATACACCATAAAGCAACGCTTTTCCAGTCCCAAATTTACATTTTTACCAAAGCGAAAAAATGCGGCCGGAGGGTCTTGACAAACGACCCGCGCTGTGGTTTAATACGGTAAACCGTTGAAGGCGCGTAAGTAAGCGTTTTGCGAAAATCACAGAGAGCCGCCGTTGGTGGGAGTGCGGTATGGACGCGGATGCCGAATGGGCGCCTGAGGGCAAGCTGAAGCAAGTAGGCAAGACGGAGCCGACCCTTCGTTAACAAGGTCAGCGTATGCAGGTACGCATGAGCGGGCGCGCAAGCGCCAAGCCGGGTGGCACCGCAGGAAGATTTTATTCCTGTCCCAGCAATTTTTCTGGGACAGGATTTTTTTATCCTTTCCCGACCCATTTTTGAAAGGAGCAAGAACCATGGAAATCCCCTACAAGATCTATCTGGAAGAATCGGAGCTGCCGCGCGCATGGTACAACGTCCGCGCCGACATGAAAACGAAGCCCGCACCCCTGCTCAATCCCGCGACGCACGAGCCGATGACGCTCGACGAGCTTTCCGGCGTTTTTTGCCGCGAGCTTGCGCAGCAGGAGCTGGACTGCGACACACCCTATCTCCCGATCCCGCAGGAAATTCGGGACTTTTACCGGATGTATCGCCCGTCGCCGCTGGTGCGCGCCTACTGTCTGGAAAAGAAGCTCAACACCCCCGCGCACATTTACTACAAATTTGAGGGCAACAACACCTCCGGCAGCCACAAGCTCAACTCCGCCATCGCGCAGGCCTACTATGCCAAGAAGCAGGGGCTGCGCGGCGTGACCACCGAGACCGGCGCCGGTCAGTGGGGCACCGCGCTTTCCATGGCGTGCGCCTACTTCGATCTGGACTGCCGCGTCTATATGGTCAAGGTCTCCTATGAGCAGAAGCCCTTCCGCCGCGAGGTCATGCGCACCTATGGCGCAAGCGTGACACCCTCTCCCTCCGACACGACGCAGGTCGGCCGCCAGATCTTGGAGCGCTTCCCGAACACGAACGGCTCGCTCGGCTGCGCGATCTCGGAGGCGGTCGAGACGGCAACAAAGCTCGACGGCTATCGCTACGTTCTCGGCAGCGTCCTGTCTCAGGTTCTGCTGCATCAGTCGGTCATCGGTCTGGAATGCAAGACCGCGATGGACAAATACGGCATCCGTCCCGACATCGTGATCGGCTGCGCGGGCGGCGGCTCCAATTTAGGCGGTCTGATCGCGCCCTTCGTCGGGCAGAAGCTGCGCGGCGAAGCGGATATGCGCATCATCGCGGTCGAGCCTGCCTCCTGCCCCTCGATGACACGCGGCGTCTATGCCTACGACTTCTGCGACACCGGCATGGTCTGCCCGCTGCAAAAGATGTACACGCTGGGCAGCAGCTTCATTCCCTCCCCCAACCATGCGGGCGGCCTGCGCTACCACGGCATGAGCGGCATCATCTCGCAGCTCTATGCCGACGGCTATCTGGAGGCGACGAGCGTCGAGCAGACGGCGGTCTTTGCCGCTGCGGAGGAATTTGCACGTTCGGAGGGCATTCTGCCCGCGCCGGAGAGCAGTCACGCCATCAAGGTCGCCATCGACGAGGCGATCCGCTGCCGCGAAACGGGCGAAGCGAAAAACATTCTCTTCGGCCTGACCGGCACGGGCTACTTTGACCTCTATGCCTACAAGAACTTCAATGACGGCACGATGACCGACAGCATTCCGACCGACGAGGACATCGCAAAGAGCCTCGCCAAGCTGCCTAAGTTCTAAAATGACGAGCCGCCTCCTTCGGGAGGCGGCTCTTTCCATGAAATAAAGGCGTCAGGCAGTTTGCCTGACGCCTCAGACCGTCAAGTTCTGTTTCCGAGCACGGCAAGCTCGCGCATCTCCTGCGCTACTGCGTCGGTCAGTTCGCCGCGGCGCAGCCGCCAGACCCAATTCTCCGCGTCGGTCGTGCCCGGACGGTTCATGCGCGCGTCCAAGCCGAGGTAGTCCTGCATCTGTGCCATAAACAGATCGGAGGCGCACTGCGCGCCGCAGCGCAGGATCGCGCGGCGCAGATCGTCCTGCGGCGTAACTTTGAGATAGGTGCGCGCCGTTTCGAGCACCTCCGGCGTCGCGAGGCACAGCCACCCGGCCAGCGTTTCGTTGTCGTGCGTGCCGGTATAGCAGGCGCTGTTTTCCGTATAGGTATCGGGCAGATAATTGCCCGGTTCGCGCGGGTCAAAGGCAAACTCCAGCACCTTCATGCCGGGGAAGCCGGAATGCCGCAGCAGCTCCCGCACCTCCGGCGTCAGGAAGCCAAGATCCTCCGCGATGAAGCGCACCTCCGGCAGGGCGGCACGGATCGCGTCGATCAGCGCCGCGCCCGGGCCTTTGACCCAGCGGCCAAAGCGCGCGGAGGCCGCGCCCCACGGCACCGACCAATAGCTCTCCAGCCCGCGGAAATGATCCAAGCGGATGCGGTCGTAGCAGCTTGCCGCCGCGCGCAGGCGGCGGATCCACCAAGAAAACCCGTCCTTTTCCATCCGCGCCCAGTCATAGAGAGGGTTGCCCCAGAGCTGGCCGTTGGCGTTAAAGGAGTCCGGCGGGCAGCCCGCGACCGCCGCCGGCGTGCCGTCGCGCGTGAGCTGGAACCACTGCGGCTCCGCCCAGACGTCGGCGCTGTCCAGCGGGACGTAGATCGGCACATCGCCGATCAGGCTGATCCCCTGCGCGGCGGCGTAGGCGCGCAGCGCCTTCCACTGGCGGAAGAAAAGATACTGCGTAAAGCAGTAAAAATCCAACGTGTCCGCGTTTTCGTCGGCAAAGACGCGCAGCGTGCGTGCGTCGCGGTTGCGGTAGGGTGCGTCCCACTGCGTCCAAGGCTGCGCACCGAAATGATCCTTGAGCGCCATATACAGCGCGTAGTCCCGCAGCCACGAATGGCCGCTGCAAAAGGCCTCATACTCCGCCGTCGGGCGGAAGCGGGAGTGCGCAACGCGCAGCAGCGCCAAACGGTTGCGGTAGAGCGCGCCGAAATCGACGCGGCGCTCGTCGCTGCCCCAGTCGTAAGCCTCCGGCTCGTCGGCAAGGAGCAGTCCCTCCTGCACAAGCTGCCGCAGGTCGATCAGATAAGGGTTCCCCGCAAAGGTGGAAAGGCACTGATAGGGCGAATTGCCGTAGCCCGTGGGATACAGCGGCAGGAGCTGCCAGCAGCGCTGGCCGGAACGGCGAAGAAAATCAATAAAGCTATAGGCTTCCGCTCCCATCGTGCCGATGCCCCAAGGGGACGGCAGCGACGAAAGGTGGAGCAAAACACCGCTTTCACGCATAAAAACAACCTCATTTTTCCTTTGGCGATGCAACGCTTTCGCCCTCAATCAGGCTAAACTCGACCGTCTCATGGCGTGCGCTGCGGCCGTTTTCAATGCAATCGGTCAGGATGCGGACGCTGCGAACGGCAAGCTGCCGAATATCCTGACGGACGGAAGTCAGCTGCGGAGACATATACGCCCCGATCTGCAAGCCGTCGAAGCCGACCACAGAGACGTCCTCCGGAACGTGCTTGCCCGCCTCGCGGATCGCGCGCATCGCGCCGATGGCGACGACGTCCGCCACGGCGAAGGCCGCCGTGACGTCGGGGCTGCGCTTGAGCACCTCGCGCATGGCAAGATAGCCGCCCTGATAGGAATAGCGCGTCGGCGTGCAGGGCAGCCGCTCCGGCGCGACGCCGTGCGCTTCGCAGCTGTCCGCCCAACCGAGGTAGCGCAGGTGGGACGTATCGGAACGGTCGCCGCCGCCAAGCAGCGCAATGCGCCGGTGGCCGCTGCGGAACAGGCGATCGACCGCGCAGCGCGCGGCCGCACGATCGTCGGTGCTGACGCTCGACAGTCCGGAAAGGTGCAGCTCGCGCGCGTCGTTCGTGACGATGACGCAGGGGACGGAGATCTTTTGAAAATCCGTCCGGAAGTTGCGGTTGCTGCCGCCGAGGAAGAGCACCCCCAGCGGCTTGCGCTCGGCGCACAGCTGCACCGCGCGGCGCACCTCGTTGTCGTCCTCGTCGATATAGTCCGTGATCAGTTCGTATTTTGAGTCGTAAAAGAGCTTCTGCATCTGCTCGACCATCGCGGCAAAAAGATCGTTCGACGTGCCCTTGACGATGGCGATGATGCTCTTGGAGCGCTGCTGTTTCAGGTTTTTCGCATTGGCATTGACGGAAAAACCGTACCGTTCCACGGCTGCAAGGATCGTTTTGCGCGCCTTGTCGCTGACGTTCGGATGGTCATTGAGGGCGCGAGAAACGGTACCGATGGAGT
>OIYV01000542.1_pt1 | contig 21214 bp, 18 predicted proteins | sample 1588251 | NCBI WGS metagenome assembly OIYV01 (sample SAMN03283282) | human gut metagenome | biome: human-associated habitat; material: feces | host: Homo sapiens | place: Peru | collected 2012
TCACCAGCAATAACGAGAGTTATTGGCTAGGTAAACCCCAGTCGAATGCAAGATTAACTTGAAGGTTACAAAGGCTGTCCGCCAACTTCAGACAAATCGCTAGAGCTTGCGAGCAATCGCATTCCCAGACAGATAATTATCTAAAACAGAACACGGCTTATGGATTACTCTGTATTTTATAAGGATTTATTATGAAAGTTACTATAGTTTTACCAACTTACAATGAAGCAGAGAATATCAAAGATTTTTTAAATGAAGTATTTAAAGTAATTCCACAAATAGAAGGCTTTGAAATCAACACACTTATTGTTGATGATAATTCTCCCGATGGGACTGCAAATATTGTAAAGAAAATGCAAGAATCAAACCCGAATATTTATTTATTAGAAAACAATACCCGTGGTCTTGGTAAAGCATATAGAGCAGGCTTTAAATATGCAATTGATAACTTGAATGCAGAAGTTTTAATTGAAATGGATTCAGATTTTTCACATACTCCTGAAAAATTAAGAGAGATATTGCCTCCAATCAACAAAGGCTATGATTTTGTAATTGGTTCAAGATACATAAAAGGAGGTTCTATACCTACAGATTGGCCATTCATTAGAAAAATGAACAGCAAATATGGAAATATATTTGCTCGTTTTGTCGCAGGATTAATGCAAGTTAAAGATTGCACATCTGGCTTTAGAGCAATTAGAGCAGACTTTATAAAGCAAATAGATTTAGAGCATCTAAACGTAAAAGGTTATGCCTTCCAAATGAACATCCTTTTTGAATGCATAAAACTTGGAGCAAAAACATATGAAATACCTATTGATTTTATCGATAGAGTAAAAGGAAAGTCAAAACTCCGAATCGATGATGTTATAGAATTTTTGATTAATTCATTTGATTTGTTTATCAGAAGGTTTAAATAAAATTAAGGCGCAGCCGGTACGGCTGCGCCTTAATTTTATTCCTTTTCAAAAATATAAATATCAAACATATTACTTGGTTGTATGTGTTGTTTATATATTAAATCTTGTTTTGCAAATTTAATTGAATCATTTAGAATTTTAGCTGAAAGCGTGTAATAAATTGCACTTCTCGCATAAACATTCATATCTTTTTTGAACCATTCTTGGTTTGTTTTTAAAGCATCTAACGCTTCATCAGTAACAATTATAAACCTTTGTCCTTTATGCATTTTTGAAAAATATTTTTCTTTTAAATTTTTGTGTAAATAAATCAATGGTAAATCATTTACAAGATAGCCGTAGAGATAAGTTTTAGCCATTTTACGGTCTAATTTTGATGACAAATCTTTTCCAAAGATAAATTCTATATCTTTAGGTCGGTTACCTAAAAATAAAGCATCATAAGTATCTATATCAATATGATTACCTTTTGGCACATAAAAGCTAATTAATTTGTCGAACCTTGGGGTAAAAATATAATCGTATGATTTTATATCTAATTTTTGTACAGTCGGTAATAAATTTTGAGAATAAACAATCCTTCTGTTCATTACTGAGTATTTACCTGCTGTAAATAAAAAAAACAAATTAAGAATAAACCATAAGCAACATATAGCTATAACAAATTCATTCTTATCATTTTTATTGGCTTTTATTTGCAAAATTAAGCCAACAATAGAAGTAATTAAAATTACGGTTGTTGAAATTATTGTATATCTCAAAACAAAAGCCAAAGTATGATTAAGAACTAAACATACTTGAATAAGCAACAACAAGATTGACGGAAGTACAAATAAATAAACTTTCTCGTTTTTAGATTTTAATGCTAATGCTAACCCATAAAGACCTATCATTATTGGCAATAGTACATAAAGTATTCCCTCAAAACTAAACAAATACTTAAAATAGTAATAGTTTCGCATAATATCGTTTGTAGTAAATTGCTCAAAACAATTTGTATAAATTGTCATTAAAAGGGTAAATAAACAAGATAAATCAAAGGCAAAAATATCACGTACGAATTGTAATATTGAAGATTGATAAGTCATTACATTATGTAAAATTATTACCACTACAGGCAAGTATAAAACACCTATAATTGCATATAATGAAAGTAACTTAAGTGTTTCTTTTTGTTTTTTTATAAAATAAATTAACACTATTACAAACTGACAAAAAACATACATAAATGAAAAATTATACGTATACAAAAGCAATAGCGTAAATATAGAATATGCAATCACGTATTTTTTATTAAAATTTTGAGATAACTTTACAAAAAAGTATGTTGATAAAAGTGCAAACAAAATTGCTATCCCATAAAATCTTAATTCAACTGAATAGTGAATATTAAAAGCACTTATTGCTAAAAATCCTACAACCATATAGCCAGCAAAATCATTAAACAAATCTTTTACAACATAATAACTTACCGGAATTGTTAATGTTGTTATCAAAAGCCCCATTAACCTGAGAACATTATCAGCCGTACCAAATAAACATGACCAATAATGTAGCAGAACAAAATAAAGCGGTACATGAAAATCCTCATAAAACAGAGTTTTTGTTATATCAAAAGCATTCCCCTGACTTGCAAAATATTTGCTATAAAGTTCATCTACCCATAAATCACCAAAGTTAAGCAATGCTATAATACGCAAATTTAGTGCAAAAACAGTTATTACAAAGAGTAATATCGTCTCAGTTTTATGTTCTTTCAAGTAATTAATCATAAAAAAATTATACAATATTCACTATTGCATTACAATTAATATTGAAAATATCTGTCAAAATCGACATCATCAAAGTTACAAAGTAATTTATATACCTCGTCATCTTCATCCATTCTTTGAAATTTGTAATCATCAAATTTCCAATACTTTGGATTAATTCCTTTTACCTGAACAATTTCTTTATCTTTTAAAATAACCAACTTTTTCTTAACAACATCAACTGACAAACCTACCATTTTTGCCAATTCAACAGCTGTCACACCATCTTCGTGTGAGCATTTTTCAGGAGTTAAGAACATTAATTCTAATCCCACTGCTTTTAAATCTTTATCCACAGTTTCGCATGTTAACATACCATAATATTAACACTTTTAAAAATAATTTTATCGTATTAATAGTGGAATTATGATTTCCCCATCCATTTTTTTAGTAATGGAATTAATAACATCAAAATAAAACATACGATTGCAGAAGTCAGAGCAAGTATTAAGAAAAACAAGGAATGTGAAATCTTTTCGTAAAAACCTGCAAAAACACCTGCACCTAAATTACCTATAAAACTAGATAAAAACCAACACCCCATAATTAAGGATGCAAATTTTACAGGGGCAAGTTTTGTAACTAAAGATAATCCTATCGGCGATATACAAAGTTCAGCTATTGTTGCAACAAAAAATGCACCTACCAACCACATTGGAGAAACCAATGAAATTACTGAATAATGGGCTGCTATTGCCATAATTAAATAGGCTACAGATATCAATCCTAAACCTATTGTAAACTTTTGCACAGATGTAGGTTCTTTTTTATTTGTATGCAAAACACCCCATAAAATAGACATTAAAGGAGCAAAAGTGACAATAAACAATGGATTTAATGATTGAAAATATTGTGATGGCATTACAAAATTTTGTTCAAATAAAGTTATAGCTCTATTTGTTTCGTTTTCAGCAAACAATGCCATTGAGCATCCAGCCTGTTCGTAACATAGCCAAAACACAACGGAAAAAGCCATTAAAACATAAAGAGCCCACAATTTACGTTTTTCTCTTAATCTTAAATCTCTATCTTCGGTTTTATTTTTATTCTCTATTCGTCGGTAAGGATTCAAACCACAATCTTGCAACAAAGGTTTTTCGCCCAACTTATAAATTAGAAATCCTATTAAAACACCAAAACCGGCAGCCATAAAGCCGTATTGAAAGCCATAAACAGTGGCTAAAGTTCCACAAATTAACGGAGAAAAGAATGCACCTAAGTTTATTCCCATATAAAATATCGTAAACCCTGCATCTCTTTTTTGTTTATTACTACCATAAAGCATTCCGACAACAGCACTTATATTTGATTTAATAAAGCCATTGGACAAAATCATTAAGATTAAGCCTATTACAAAGAATGTATTTTTATAAATTAAATCTTGACTAATAACACTTAAGGCTAAAACAAACAAACCAATAGACATAACCAGTGTACCTGTAGCTATACATTTTCGTTGTCCTAGGTACCTATCTGCCAAATATCCACCTACAAGTGGAGTTAAATAAACTAGTCCAGTATACCAGCCATAAATATTTCCTGCATATTGAGTCGCAACATCTTTATTCATGCCTGCAAACAAGTATTGAACCATATACAACACTAACAATGCTCGCATACCATAGTAAGAAAAGCGTTCCCACATTTCTACACAAAATAACAAATATAGTCCCTTTGGGTGTCCCTTTAAAAAATCTAGTTTCATAACACTACTATTATAGCAACAAAAAAGACGATTGCTCGTCTTTTCTGTTTTTATACTTTCTACTCTTTATTATATATCTTTTATTAAGCTACTTTTGAACCTTCAATTTCATTGATTAGGTAATCAGCAACCCAAGTAAATTCTTGGTTTTTATTTGCAGCTTCTTTTAACAAGTTAACTGAATCTTCACCGATTCTGATTAAAGACATTGCAACAACACCTCTAACTAAACCTTTAGATGTTTGTAATTTTTCAATAAGAACAGGTACTGCACTTGAGCCTAAGCTTACAATTTCGTTTTCTAATTGATTTTTATTATTATTGTCCAATTTTTCTAAAAGTTCGTTAACTTGCATTTATTCCTCCAATACGTTTTCTGTAATTTTATTATATTCCAAATTTTAAAAATTTAAGAAATCCTTACATAATCTTTATATCAATATAAAGATAAAAATAAAGACAACAAATAAAAAAATAAAAGAATTACCCGAATTACCTAAAAACACTAGACAAAATGGGGATTTTTAATTTTGGTTTAAGATATAAAATTTTAATACAGGGTAGGTGTAATATGGATAATTCTCGTTATCAAAACTGTCATATAGAAATGAAAAACGTAAACAAAGACATAGTTGCATGGCTTGAAACAGTTATTGACGAAAATAATAGCCGCATTGACAAAAAAGAATGGAAAAGCAGATACAATAGTTACGTAGTCTATGATTATGAGCCTTTTTGTTCTGAAGGTTTTGAGATAAATTTAAAAATAAGTTCTCATAATCCGGCTTACTTGGATTTTATAAAATATCTTTATGATGAAAAAATTCATACAATTGAATATCTAAAAAATTGTATGGATTCACCATCTTATGCTAAAAAAGACTAATAAAAAACAACGGTGAGGATTTTATCCTCGCCGTTGTTAGTTAAACATTATTTTCTGTATTATCAAATTTTTTATTTAATTTTTCAATACAACCTTCTAATCCTGTCCTTCTAGTATTTATTATTTCTTTTAAATCTTCACTTTCTTTGATTTTTTGTTCTAATCCATCATAGATTATTTTTTCCTGAGAGATTTCATTTTTTAATATTTTGGCATTTTCTTCGGTTTGAACTGAATCTGTTTTAGAAATAAATTCATTAAAACGAGCATAAGCAACTCTATCATCACCTATAACACTAAGATACAATTCAGCTTCTTCTTTTCCTTTGCTTTTTATTGGCATAGATACACGTATAGCATCTTGTTCAGTAATAACTTGATTTAATTGACTAATCAAAGATTGTAACTTAACTTTATCTTCACCTGTTACTTCTTCAAGCTGTTGTTCTAAATTATATGCTAACTTTGTTAAGGATATTCTTGATTCTGTTTCCGAAATTAAATCTTGTTCAGTTGGATATTGCGTTTTTTGAAGATAAGCCATTTTACTTTTAGCATTAGATATTGCTTGATTAACTTGATTTTGATAAGCATTTATATCAATATTATTTTTAGAGCTTTTGCTGACAGTCAAACCAATATTCGAATCATCACTTTTAGGATTATCAAAATTAAAAATACTTTCATTTATTTTTTTCATATTCAAATCACCTAAAGAAACTTCCGAATTTTTATTTATTTTTAAATTTTCAAAAATTTTTAACATCAATGAATTTATATTCAACATAAAAAATCTCCTTAATATTACAAAGTATTATATACAATAAAAATTGCTAACACAAACGATAGTAAGTTCCCTATCCTATCGCTAATACACCAAACGTTTGACGACTTTAAACTTATCTTTATATTTTGTTACAAATTATCTAAACAAAGTACGTATTAATAGTAACCTTATTCATTATTACGTATAACTAAAATGTATTAAAGAATTGTTTTGAGGCTTTAAATAACACAATTGTGATAGACAGCAATCATCGTTCTGCACTTTATTGTGGTGGTAAAAAAATGAAAAAACGGCGATGATTTCAATGAAATCATCGCCGTTTTAATTTATTTCAAGAGTTTCAATTAAAGACTACGCTTTAACTAAAGTACCTTGTTCAACAACTGCTTGAGCAGCTGCTAATCTTGCTTGAGGTACACGGTATGGTGAGCAAGATACATAGTTTAATCCGATTTTGTGAGCGAATTTAACTGAATCAGGATCGCCACCGTGTTCACCGCAGATACCACCGATTAATGATGGGTTAACTGCTTTACCTTCATTAATAGACAATTCAATTAATCTACCAACACCTTTTTGGTCTAATGTGATGAATGGGTTAGCAGGTAAGATTTTTTGTTCAACATAGTTTTTCAAGAATTTACCTTCAGCATCATCACGAGAATAACCGAATGTCATTTGAGTTAAGTCGTTTGTACCATAAGAGAAGAACTCTGCATATTCTGCAACTTCGCCAGCTGTTAATGCTGCACGAGGAATTTCAATCATAGTACCGAATTTATAATCTACAGTGATACCTTTTTCTGTCATAACTTCGTTAGCAACACGAACTAAGATATCTTTAGCAGTTTTTAATTCGTTAACGTGACCAATTAATGGAATCATAACGTAAGGTTTAACGTTTACACCTTCTTTTTTCAAATCACAAGCTGCAGAGAAGATTGCTCTTACTTGCATTTCGTTGATTTCTGGGTAAGTTAAACCTAAACGGCAACCACGTAAGCCCATCATTGGGTTAGATTCTGATAAGTTTTCAACGGTTTCTAACATTTTTTGGTCTTCTGAGTAATCTTGACCTAATGCTTTTTTAGTTGCAACTTTTTCAACTAATTCGATTTTTGATGGTAAGAATTCATGTAATGGTGGGTCTAATAAACGAACTGTTAATGGTAATTCGCCCATACCTTTAAACATTGCATAGAAATCTTTGTATTGCATTGGTAATAAGTGATCCAAAGCTTCTTTTCTAGCTTCAGGAGTACCTGCAATAATCATTTTTTGTACCCAAGGTAATCTGTCAGGATCCATGAACATGTGTTCTGTTCTGCAAAGACCAACACCTTCTGCACCGAATTTTAATGCATTTTCAACGTCTTTTGGAGTATCAGCGTTTGCTTCAACCGTCATAGTTTTGATTTCGTTAACCCAACCGAAGAAAGTTTCGAAGTCTTGGTCTATACCAGCTTCAACTAATTCAATAGCACCTTCCATAACTTCACCAGTACCACCATCTAATGAAATGATGTCGTCTTTATGGAATACAGTACCATCAGCACAAGTAATTGTTTCGTTTTCTAAGTTAATTTTTAAGTCTTCACAACCTGAAACGCAAGGTTTACCCATACCTTTAGCAACTACTGCTGCGTGTGATGTAGCACCACCTCTTAATGTTAATACACCTTGAGATACTGCCATACCGTGAATATCATCTGGACAAGTTTCAATTCTTACTAAGATAACTTTTTCACCAGCTTCACCACGTTGAGCAGCTTCTTCTGTATCAAATACGATTTTACCTACTGCAGCACCTGGAGATGCGTTAACACCTTTAGATACTTTGTGAGCGTGTTTTACAGCTGCAGGATTAAAGCAAGGTAACAATACTTGGTAGATTGCATAAGGATCTACTTGTTGAATAGCTTGTTCTTTTGTAATAATACCTTCATTGTGTAAATCTACTGCAATTTTGATAGCAGCTTTTGCTGTTCTTTTACCGTTACGTGTTTGTAAAATCCATAATTTACCACGTTCAATTGTAAATTCCATATCTTGAACATCGTGGTAGCCTTTTTCTAATTGTTTAGCAATATTTACATATTGTTGATAAATTTCAGGCATATCTGATTCTAATTCAGCAATTTGTTTTGGAGTTCTGATACCAGCAACTACGTCTTCACCTTGTGCGTTAACTAGGTATTCACCATAGAACTTGTTTTCACCTGTTGCAGGGTTTCTAGTGAATGATACACCTGTTGCACAATCGTTACCCATGTTACCGAATACCATTGTTTGAACGTTTACTGCTGTACCATAGTTGTGATCGATTTTGTTCATATTTCTGTATGCAACCGCACGAGGAATATTCCAAGATCTGAATACAGCTTCAATAGCTTCTTGTAATTGTACATATGGGTCTTGAGGGAACTCTTTACCTGTTACTTCTTTAATTGTGTTTTTGTAGATTGGAATTAAAGATTTCCAGCCTTCAGCTGAAATTTCAGTATCAGATTTTACGCCTTCTTTAGCTTTTAATTTTTCAACTTCTGATTCAAAATATTTTTGTCTGTCCATTTCCCAAGCTACTGAACCGAACATAGTTAAGAAACGGCGGTATGAATCGTAGCAGAAACGTGGGTTGTTAGTTAATTTAACCATTGCTTCAACTGTTTCATCATTTAAACCTAAGTTTAAGATTGTTTCCATCATACCTGGCATTGAAACTCTTGCACCTGAACGAACAGATACTAATAATGGGTTTGAAGAATCGCCGAATTTTTTACCTGCTTGTTCTTCTACATCTTTCAATGCATATTTAACTTCTGCCATTAAATTTTCTGGCATTTTGTTTCCATGATTAATGTAGTCCATACATGTTGCTGTTGTAATTGTTAATCCTGGAGGTACCGGCAAACCTAAGTTTGTCATTTCGGCTAAGTTAGCACCTTTACCACCAAGCTCATTACGCATGTTTGCGTTGCCTTCTCTGAAAAGGTATACACGTTTTTCTGACATTTTTTTCTCCTTTTGTAATAGTGTGTATAAACTTATATGTCTTTCTGATTTGACTATACCACAAAAAGACTGAATTACAACCAATCTTATAGATTTTATGTTGAAAACTTAATAATTTTGTGTTTACATAAAATTACTATGAAAAAATTCGAATTAAAAAACAAAATTAAAGTCGCTTACAGACAAAACAAAAACACTCCAAGAGTAGGAATGTCACTTAATGTAGCCATCAACAAACCTGAAAAAATGGCAGGAATTTATTCAATAATGAATAGATTACTTCTACAAGGTACAAAAACTCGTTCAGCAGAACAACTTGCAAATGAATTAGATGCAAATGCAATTGAAGTTTCTTGTGATATGAAACAAGATTATCTTCGCTTTAGAGTTGTTTGCTTAAATGAAGATTTAGATTTAGCTTTAGAACTGCTTCAAGATATCATTGAAAATTCAACATTTGCTGAATTCGAAAAAGAAAAGGTTAAACTTGAAGGTGAAATTCCGGCAGAATTAGATTCAGCAAGAACAAGGGCATTAGACAACTTTGTAAAAACTCTATTTAAAAACCATTTTTATGGAAATACATTCACAAAAATAGAAGAAAATCTAAATAAAATTACACAACAAGATGTAATTGATGCATATAAAGAAATTATGAATGACGGCAAAAAGGTACTTTCTTTTGTTGGTGATATGGATTTTGACACAATAGAAAATCTTTTAAATAAACATCTTGGGAATTTACCAAATGACGAATCTCATGAATGTGAAATTCCAATGCCACATCTTGAAAAAGCAGAAACCGTTGAATTCATAAAACCTGATGCAAACCAAGCTCAAATTTTCCAAGGTTGGCAAGTTCCGACAATAACATCTGAGGAATATCCTGCATTTGTAGTTTTAAATACTCTTTTAGGAGCTAGCGGATTATCTTCAAGATTGTTCTGTGAACTTAGAGATAAAAAAGGCTTAGCATACACAGTTAGAAGCTCTTACGAAATCTACAAAAAATGCGCAAACTTTAATATTTACATTGCAACAGAACCTAAAAACATTCAAACTTCACTTGATGGATTCAAGGAAGAAATTCAAAAAATCAAAGATGTTTTAGTTCCTGAACAAGAGTTGACTAACGCTAAAAATAACTATATTGGCAAATTGCAATTTATTACAGAAACTAACGCTCAACAAGCAAATCAAATGGCACACCACGCAATTTTAGGTATGGGCTTTGGTTTTAAAGATGAGTTAATAAACAAGATTAAGGCTGTAACTCCTGAACAAGTTCAAAATATTGCAAGAAAATATTTGAACGATGTTTCTGTAATATCTATTTTAAGACCTTAACAGACAGAAAAGATAGAAAGCGGGCGGACTTTTATAAAGTCCGCCCGCTTTTATTTCTAAATATTTACGAATACTAACCGTGTTGTTTTTTAGGTTTTGATTCATCTAAATTTCCGGCTTTTGCTTTAACTAACTTATTCAAACAGTCACCAATATAACCGATTTGAACAATTGCATCATCTTTTTGTTTTTGAGCAGGAGTTTTGTATTCATCTTCAGGTAGTGGATTTGAATCTTTTAAAACTTTAACTTCTCTACCTGCTGTTAAATCTAATAATGCTTTAACTTGTCTGCCCACGTAATCCAAGTTTACTAATAAATCATTATTTTGTTTTTCATCAATTTCTTCTTTTGTAGTTGGAATAATTGTATTTGTTGAATGACGAGCAACATTTAGTTTCCAATTTGTTGGTTTTTGATTTAAATAAGCCATTTGTACTGCACTTTTTGCGCCAACTGGTTGAACTGCCATTTTTTACTTTCTCCTTTATCGTCTAATTACTATGTGTGTAGTCAGCTTAACATAGATAAATTAAAAATGCAAGTGTATTGTTTACAACTTATATGATAAAAATAAAAAGAGCCCATTAATATAGACTCTTTTTGGTATTGATATGTATTAAAACTTATTTTACTTTTTCTTGACGTGATTTTACCCTGTCGCCTTCGGCTTTTTCTACAGTTACACCTGAAGAAGTTCTTGTTTCTTCACCTTTAGCTTTGTATTTACCGATTTCAACATTATCTTTTACACCGTCATTTTGAGAGATATCAACTTTAGTATCTTTACAACCATTTAATCTATAGTCATCTTTACCTTCAGTACCAGTAATTTGGGCACCATCTAATTTACTAAAAGTTGTTTCTTTGAAAGAAGGATCTTCTTTAGGCATTGAAGCGAATGTAGCATTGTTACCACGTGGATTAAAGTCCCATTCATATTTAGTACCATTTTTTTGCATAATGCTTGCATCATTTTTTAAATCTTGGTCTGGGTAAACAACGTGTGTACCGTCATTTAAGAATACACTGTTCATTTGTTTATCACCTTGTTTAATAACTTCTGATTTCTTTACGTCTTGTTGGTTAAATCTAACGCCACCGATGTTAATGCTATTGTTGTCTGCCATAATTAACTCCTTTATATTCTATAATACTATTCTTTTACTGTACCTTTGCCTTTATGCTCGTTGTAACGACCATTCCTGAAACTAGGATTTTCTTTTTTTGTATACGTTATATCTTCTTTATTTTGTTTTACTTCATTATTTCCTGAAACAAAAACTTTTCCGTCTTTAGAATGTTGATTTGCAAAAGGAACAGGTTCACGATTACCAAAAAGGCCTCTATGATGCTCGTTAGTATCATCTTTTATTTTAACTACATCTCTGGCATCATCATTTTGAGAAACGTCAACTTTTGTACCTCTACATCCGTGTAAAGTATAATCGTCTTGTTTATTTGTACCTGTAATTTGAGCATTCTTCAATCGATAAAAGTCAATATCAACATTGCCAGTTTCAACTTCTTTGCCACCAATATTAATCATTGTTGGGTCAGTACCTGTATCAACTCCGAACTCACCTGATGACATACTATAGCCAAATGGTGATTTTTCTGTTTTTACTTCATTATGCATACTCACAACTGATTCATTCTTTGCAGCTTGATTTGGAAATACCATATGTGTTCCATCACGCAAGAAAACACTGTTACTAACTTTGCCATCTTGTTTTATAGTTTCAAATTTAGCGACATCTTTTTTATTAAAACGTACACCACCAATATTAATATTGTTATTTTCCGGCATTACTCCACCTTTCTTTTCTAAAATATATGTACCATGAAAGTTATATGAACAAAAATATTGCTCAAATTTAGACTTATATTAACACTTTGTTACATAATTATCAAATATAAATTTTAATTCTCCATAATACCCTTTTTCTAAAAGTTCAAAAAATCTTTTCGTTGCATTTGGCGCTAATTTACAAGTTAATTCTTTATCTAAGTATAAACCTTCTACCAAACGAGCAAAAAGCTCTGTTGGTCGATTATAATATCTATGAAGCTTTGAAATCCTGTTTGAAATACGACGTTGCTTTCTTGACAAAGACTTAAGTCTTATGTAATTAACAAAAGCTATTTTTAAATTTGGAAAATCTTTTTCTATTGTATTTATGGACAAAACTTCTTCTTTTCCAAACATAAACCAAGGCATAATTCGCACTCTGTCATATTTTAGCAAATATTTAAGTTTTGTACCTCTTATTGCTCTATCAAATTCTTTAAATTTTTTGGAACGTTGAAAATTAGGAAATTCCTCTTTTATCTGTAAATCTAACTTTTTAATGCTATCCTTTACCATTTCTCTATGACGAATTAATTTCTCGCATTTTGAATGGTAATCTACAAAATTTGTAACGGCAAATAATTCACTTGTTAAGTCTTCTTCTGTATCAAAAATTATTTTTAAGGAACCACCTGTTTTGTTTATATTCTTCTCAATTTTAGAATGTATATAATGAGCAAATTCGTGTAATAGTGTCGGAATCAATCGTTCTTCCGGTAGGGAATTTGAAATATCAATTCTTCCATCCAAGAAAAAACCTTGATGACCTCTTGCCTTAGTTGTCGTATGGATATCTAAACCTAAAGACTCCATATATTTTATTAATTCATTTATTTGCATAACAAAATTATACGTCTGTTTCGTGATCTATCCAACCTAAATAATCTTTTGAACCTTGAATTATCGGTAATGCGATAATTTCAGGCACATTATAAGAATGAAAAGCTTTTATTACAGCCTCAATTTTATCAAACAACTCTTGACGTGTTTTTATTATTAGTAAAAGTTCATTTTCATTGCAAATTTCTCCATTCCAAGAAAACATTGAACTAACTTTATCAACTGTACTGCAGCAAGCAGCCAAATTTTCATTCAGTAAAGCTTTTGAAATCTTTTTTGCTTCATCTTTATTTGGAACTGTACAAAATATTACAACTGCACCCATAACTATTCCTCATCTACATAAGATGTCAAACGCTCAATACTTCTATTCAATTTAGTTAATTGTTTATCAATATCTGTAAGTTTTTTAGACATATTTGAAGTATCTTTATCTTCATTTGCAGCAAGTAATTCATCTAACTTGTCTTCCAGAGCATCAATTTTTTGTTGTTGTTTTGCGAATTTAACTTCCAATTCTTCTAAAACAGCTTCACTTGAAGGCATAGCTTTTTTCAATTTTGCCAATGTTTCATTAACATCTGTAAGAGTTTCATCTGCGCTTTCTGACCATACTGCAAGTTTTGCAACTGTATCAGTAATATTTCGTTGTTGCTTATTTGACTCAGTAATTTGAGTTTGCATATTATCCAGTTTTTCAGTCATTTCTGAGTAATCCAGTTTTTTCAAACCTTCGTACAAATCTGAAATTGTATTTCTGAATGATTGCATTGAAGTATTCAAAGCTTGAGCAGATTCATCTGAGGCAAGCAATAGCTTGTTTGTTCTGGAACTTATGCTTACTATATCAGAAGTTATTCTTTCAATATCAACCTTAATTTTAAAGATATCGTCTTGACTAATATTGAACTTCATATCGTCAACTTGTCTTACGATTTCATTAACGTATTCTGCAATTTCTTTTAACGAATTTTCTTCAACAACTTTTTTGATATCATCCAATGCCAATCTTAAACGAGCAATATCTGATTCTACGTCTTGAAGAGCATAAGTATAATTTTCGTCATCTTCAACTGAACCAACTCGCATCAAATTTAATTGTTGTTTGAACTCTGTAAACTTAGCATTCAGTTTATCATCAACATCCTGAGGGAAGTTTTCAATGATATCAGCGACATTATTAACACGCTGCATATCGGCTTCAATATCTTTGTATTCCAAAGGATTGATAGCATCTACTCCGCTTTTAATTGTCTTAATTTCTTGACTTAAAGTTTCAATATTTTCATTTAAAGCTTCATTTTCATTATTATTGATAGCCTCTAAAATAGATTGAGCTTTTTCGTCAACAAAATCTTTAATCTCTTCGCCTTCAACTACAAATGATAGCTGTTCAAACACATTCAAAACGTGCTTCATAATTGAAGTTTTAGCAGAATTTAATTCATTTTTAAATGAATCAAACTCGTTTTTAACATCTTCTGTAAAAATATCTAATGTTGAATAATTTTTTGAGAATACGTTCAACTTTTGATCTAAATTGTTAATTACAGTCTTTAATTGCTCTTGAACTTCAAGCATTCCTGATAATTTCGGAATTTTTTGTAATTCATCTAAACAATCTAAATTCTTTAACTTGTCTAATAAAGTTAATTTATTTAAGGCATTCAACTTATCAACACTAATAATTTCGTTTAGTTGTTTAAGTTGTTCAAGCCCTTTCATTTTATTAATATCTTCTAAACTTGCTAAAGTTTCTAAAATATTGATTGTACTTAAGAATTTTTGTTGATCTTTAACTATAGAAGTTATTTCATTTAAAGATTTATCAATTTCAAACTTAACGTCATCATTCAATGCAATTAAGTCCATTTTTTGACTAATTACCTTTAAGTCTTTTGCCATTTCATCATTGTTTTTGAAATCCCACATAGCTTGTTTAACGCTATTGATTTCATTAACAATTTGAGATTTATATTCTTCCAACAAAACTTGAACGTTTGAAATAGGCTCACCATCTGTATCTTGCACTGTAATATCAGATACTTTAGTTTGTATTGAAGAAAGCATTTGTTCAATATCAGCTTTCAAGCCGTCAAAATCAACATTGATAGAGTTTTCTGACAATGCTCTTGTGATTTTAGCATCAATGTTATCAGAAGAATGTTTTACTAAATTTGCAAGTTCGCTTAGGTTGTTTGTAAAATCAACAATTACAGATTTTTCTTCATCACCTAAACCTTCCAATCTTTCAGGAGTTATTGTATTTGAAGCAATTCTGTTATTTGTAATATCGTCTTGAACATTAGATAATTTATCAAACAACTCATTTAATTGATTTTTAATCGCATCCAATTCATCAGTAGATTTCAAAGAATCAATTTTTGTTGATAAATCATTTTGTTTAATATCAATTTCATTTAATTTTGGTATTACAACATCATCTAAATGCTTATGAACATTAGAAAATTTATCATTCAATGTATTTTTAAGTTCTACAACTTTTTCATCTAATTTTTCAATTAATTCATCAAAATTAACGTTTGCTTTTACAGAATTACCTGTATCTTCATTTTCTTCGTTATTACCGGTCAATGATTTTGCTTGAGTTAGTAATGATTTTAGTTCATCTAATGATTTTGCTTGAGCATCTTTAATAGAAGATTCCATATTTGAAATTCTATTTTCTAAAGAGCCAAATCCTGTAAATAAATTGTTTAATACTGAACGAGCTTCATCAGACGGAATATCTTGGATAATTTGTTCCATGCCGGCTCTGTAAGCATCCATTTGTTCTTTTAATGCGCTTGCAACATTTTGAAAATCGACATCTACAAAAGAAAGTACAGCTTTTTGTACCGGTTCAAATTCTTTAATTATACCTTCAGATCTATTGTATAAGTTTTCCATAAAATCAGAAGCCATAAAGTTTAATTGATCTTTTAATTTGTTAATTTTATCTTCTAACTTAATCAAAGCATCATTTGATAAAACATCTGTAGCTGTAATTTGAGCAGCATCTGTATTTATTCTGTTTGCCGTTTTAGCAACTTTTACATCGGAAATTTCCAACATCAAATCTTGCATTGTGCGTTGTACATTTTCAAAACCTTCTTTTATACCCGCAATTGCTGCAGGTTGTTCAGAAATTGTAGCCAATGCATTCATAACATTGTCAAATCGAGAAGATATACCATTACAAACGCTATTGAATTTTTCATTTTGACCGATTGTAGCATTTTTGTAATCCGAAAAAACTTTACCTAATTCACTTTTTAGAGAATTAAATTCAAAAGCAAAATTATTCATTTTAATGTCAGCTGATTCGCAGTCTTCTTTAATGCCTGACATGTATTGGATAATGTTATCTTGCACGGAATGCAAAGAAACATCATAGTTTCCGGCAATTCTACCAATAGTTGTTTCTAAAGTTGTAACCTTTGAAATTACCTCATCATTAACAGAAACCAAATTTTTAATATCAAAAACAATTTCTTTTAATTGCTTTATATCACCTATTAAAGTTTCTTTGATAGGTGTAGAAATAGCTTTTATATCAGATTGTAGATATTTTATACCATCAGAGATTGATTCTAAATCACGAATACTTTTCTCAACAAAAGAACGTTGTCCTTCTTCAACTGACATATAATTTTGCTTAATGGTATCCGGCATATAAGTAACCATTTCACGAACTTTGTCAGTTAGTTCTAATAACGAATCTATTTTTTCAGAAGTTCTTTCTGTATTTCTATCTGCACCGTCTACAATTGAATTTTTTGCTTGATCCAACTTTTCAACAAGCAAGTTTAAGTTATTTTTAATTGGTTCAATACCGGAATTTGCAATAGTATCAACAACGCTTTCTTTAATATTGCGAGTGTTATCATCAATTAAAGTTCTTATTGAAGTCAAGGATGTCTTTAAATCCAAATCTTCTAACATTTGTGCTAAATCTTTAAACTCAGATGTTGTACCTATTAAATCACCCCGCATTACGTTTGTTGATTCAATTACATCATATACAAGTTTTGTCAATTCTGATTTAAAAATTTCAAAATCTTCTTCTGTTAGAATTCTAGTTACAGTACCTGACAATTTGTCCAACTGAACTAATAAAGCTTTTTGGCTTTGTTCATTAGCATCAGTAAGAGCACCTTTTAAGGTTGTAATAAGTTCAATTGCACTTTCAACTTTTCTAACTAATCCATCAAAATCACTTTGACCGGCTAATGCTTTAATATTTGCATTAATCTTTGTATTTTGAGAAATAACATCAGAAATGGAATCGTTTAAAGTGTTTTGTTTTTGATCTACAACTTGAACGGCTGTCATAATAGTATCTGTAGTAATTTTTACATCTGACACCATATTTTTCATATTTTGAACTTCAACAGTAGGATCCAAGTGAGAAATATGTTCCATCAAGGTGTCATAGTTATTATTTACGTTTAAAATAATACTTTCAAAACCATTGTTAAACTTGTCCAAATCAGATTTCAAAGAATTTACATTTTTAATAATTTCTCTTTTATCTGTGTCATCAGTACGCAAAGCCTCTATTCTTAAAATAATTTCGTTAAGAATATCACCTTGTGCCATAACTTGTTTTGAAAAAACAGTCAAATTGGTAGAAAGAACGTCAAACAATTCTTTCATCTTTGGTGTTGTAACCAGCTCTTCATTATTCTTTATAACGTTTTTAAATGATGTTTCTAATTCCGTGAACTTAACATTAATAAATGAATATCTATCTTCTAAAGTATGTTTAATTTCTTCTAATAAATCTTTTGTACTATCTTCATTTGGCTCTAAGTTATTAACCAAATCATCTAATTTTACACCTAAATTATTTAAAACACGACTTGTATCGCCAATATTAAGCGCATTTTGTGTTTTTATTGCATCAATGCCCTCTATCAATGCGTTAAAATTTTTATTAATTTCTTCTATGTTAAATCCTTCTGCCATTATTGGTTATCCTCACCATCTTTTATACAATCTTAACAATTTTAAGATTACTTGAAAAGTAAATTTACAAAATTTATTACAAATGTTAAGTTCAGGTACTATCCCTATCCTAAATATAACATAAAAATCCATGACTTTGACATATTCCTGAAATTACACTAAAATAATGAGAAAATTAAGCACTAAATCAACTAAAAGACTGATTGAAAATTCTTACTGTCGACATATTCTAAAATAGAAGAAGAAAAAAGGACTGTTCAGGATGAAAAAGAAAGACCTAAAGAAAGCAATTAAAGAAAAAGAAATCCAACTTTCAAAATTAGAACAACATATTGAAAAATCTAACACTTGCGCAGAAGTATACAACAAAGTTATTTTAGAAAAAGCTATCCTAAACAAAGAACTTTCAGATATGGAAAATAACACTTTTGTTGAAAGAGTAAAACAACTTATTCCACACAAAAAGACTCTTATTTGCGATTACTTTAAAAAATAAAATTCGTTATATATAAGACTTAATCAGTTTTAAATCTTCTATTGTAATATCTTTTTGTTCTTGAGATGCATATTGCATTAAATAAGAGGGGTGATAAATAGCAACGGCATTATATTTTTTACCATTTAATTCCAATTCAAAGACATTACCCCTAACCTTTGAAATTTGAATTGATTTTTTGCCTGTCAAGGTTTTTAATGATGTTCCGCCACACAAAACTATCAAATCTGGTTGAACCACTTCTATTTGTTTATATAAATAATCAATGCAGTTTTTTATTTCGTTTGTTGCGGGAACTCTATCTTTGTTCGGTCTATCAGGATTTGTAGGACGACATTTTAATATATTTGCAACATATAAATCTTCATCTCTATCGATACCTACTTTTTCCAAATATGTGTTTAATAATTGTCCCGCTCTACCGACAAAAGGTAATCCTTGAATATTTTCATCTTTTCCCGGAGCTTCACCGATAAAGACAACTTTAGCATTAAAATTACCCGCTGAAAAAACCATTTTATCACGTCTTGTAGCGATTTCACACGCATAACATTTTTTACAAATTGATTTTAAATCTTCAAGTTGCTTTTCTTTATCCATAATTATTCCACATCTTTTTCTTCATCATAAGGTTCGTCTTTTATGTCACTAAATAAACCTACATCATACTTCTTGCAATAACGTTTTACTTCTTTTACAACAACATTAGACAATATAAACAATGCAAATAGGTTTGGAACTGCCATAAATAAAGTTACAGCATCAGAAAGGTTTATGATACTTTTAAAATTCATAGCTGAACCGATAACAATACAAATACAATAAACCAATTGGAAGGAACGAGTTTTTAAAGTAGACTCTCCGACCAAGAATTGCCATCCTTTTAAACCGTAATATGATCCGCAAAGCATAGTACCCATAACAAAGAAACTTGCCATTATTGTTAACAATATAGGGAAGAATGGGAATGCGGTAGCAAAAGCTTTTGATGTTAATTCGATACCAGCAATACAGTGAACATGCATGTATTCGCCGGTTACTACAATTACGAATGCAGTTGAAACCCCTACGATACAAGTATCAACAAACGGTTGCAACATTGCAATGAATGCTTGTGCAACAGGTTTGCTGGTTTTTACTGCCGCAAATGCTGTTGGTGCAGTACCTAAGCCAGCTTCATTTGCAAACATAGCACGTCTAAATCCCCATAACATACAACCAAATAGTCCGCCTCCAACCATAGCGTGGGGTTGAAAGGCTTGAACAATAATAACCTTTATTGTATGAGGTATGTTATGAATATTCATTAATGAAATAATTAAAATACTTGTCAAATAAAAGACACACATAATAGGTGTAACTTTTTCTGTAAATTTACCTATAGATTTTATACCACCAATAATTGTAACCCAAGTCACAATAGCAACAACTAAACCGATAAGCCAGCTATTATTAGCAAAAATACTATTTGCACCACCGGTAACTTCCGTAATTTGAGTAGTCATTGCATTAATTTGAAATAAATTCCAACCACCAATCACAGCCAACACTGAACACAATGCATAAGTTTTACCAAGATATGGTGCAATTTTACCTAAAAATTTACCTTTTAAACCTTTAGATATGTAATACATCGGACCACCTGAAGTTGAACCATCAGGATTTACATCTCTAAGCTTTACACCTAAAAGTACTTCTGAAAATTTTAGCGCCATTGAGAATAACCCTGCAATAATCATCCAGAAAATTACCCCCGGACCGCCTATTGAAACAGCAGCAGCAGAACCTGCGACATTACCTATACCAGCTGAAGATGAAATTGTTGCTGTTAAAGCTTGAAATGATGAAACTTCACCTTTTTTTTTGCGTTTAATTAAATCTTTATGTTCAAATTTGTGAGCAATAAGTTTTAAAGCGTGTTTAAATCCCCAAAAGCCAATAAATCTAAGTCTAAATGTAAAATAAATAGCAGCTATCATTAAAAGAGCAATCAAAAGTTGCACTTCAACACCATTTATAGTAACTGAATAAAATATTACAGATGAAATCCTGTCGGCTATTGGAGATAAGATACCATCTATCGCTGCATCTAAATTCATAAAACAATTTCCAGATAAAAGAATTCCTAAGTCGCATACAACAACATCAGATTTTTTTTTCAAAAAAACAGCAACTATGGTTCCTGAATCTATTATCTTCTTCAAAGAAAAGCTCACGGTGCAGCATAATCTTTTCAATTTATCAAATGTATATCTTTCTTCATTATAAATCAATGCTATCTTATCTGGATAAAATTCAGCAGTTTCAATAAACTGTGCTGCAATATTAATTTTATGGAATTTATTTATAATGACCACCCCTTATCTTTAAGCATACAAACTTGATACTACACCATTTTTCCTAAAGTTACAATCAAGCTGAACTCATCTCCGTATATTACAATCTCATCGTCCTTGGTTACATATTCTTTACTGTATACTTTTTTATATTTTTTAATAATATAGATTTTTCCTTCCATTTTGACTTTTAATGGATCAATAATTTGCACTTTCCCATAATCAAAACATCTTAGTAATTTATATATATC
>OIYV01000543.1_pt1 | contig 21208 bp, 20 predicted proteins | sample 1588251 | NCBI WGS metagenome assembly OIYV01 (sample SAMN03283282) | human gut metagenome | biome: human-associated habitat; material: feces | host: Homo sapiens | place: Peru | collected 2012
CTCCGGTGAAAAGCGCTCCACCAGCTTGGGAATGCCGTTGCCCACCATGTGCTTGAACTGTTCCACGGTGAAGGTGGGCCAGCCGTTCTGGGTGCACACCCAGTTGCCGGCGTCGGCCAGGTCATCAATGGTGTTCAGCAGGGTACCGTCCAGATCGAACAACACAGTTTTTATCACGAAAAACGTCTCCTTTTTATCATTCTGCCTGCTGTAAAAAAGCAAGCTCCGTTAGGGCCACACTGCGCACCTTCTGCTTCAGTCGGCCCGGAAAAATCAGGGTCAGGTTGGCACGATGGGCCGCCACTGCCCACGGGGACTGCTGTACCGTCAGGCACAGGTCCGGATGCAGGGCACAGACGCAGTGCAGGTGGAACCCCTTCTGCCGCCGCAGGGTCAGGTGATCGTCCTGCATCCATGCGCCCTCCCGGCGGTAGCCCACAAAAGCCGCCGCCAGCAGAGCGGCAAAGAACAGGTCCGGCACCAGCAGCGGCAGGGTGAGGGTCGGCAGCGTGGTGCGGGACACTGCCGTCAGCAGCAGGCACAGGCATTTTTTCAGTATAGCTTTCATTTTTTGTGTTCCCCCTCCCAGAGAGAATGCGCGTTCTTTGCTTCTGCAAAACCGATTGAAGCGCCTCTCATCCTCATTATATCATAATCACATCCCTATACGCAATAAAAAGCGCCCTGCTGATGCAAGGCGCTTTTTGCATATCGCTTTTCATCCAAATCAAAGCTGCCGGTAAAGTCACTGTCCGGCTGCACGGCGGACAGGTCGTTCTCGTTTTGGTACACCTTTATATAGTCTACACAAAAGTCCGTCTGCCTTGTCAACCCCCGCCCACTTTACAAACGCACCGGGGCATGTTACTATAAATACAAACCACAAAAGGAGCGATGGAAATGGAGCAAAACGAGAAGTGGCTGAACTGGGCAGTGGAACTGCAAAGTCTGGCGCAGGCGGGGCTGTTTTACACCAAGGATCCCTTTGATAAGGAGCGCTACGCCCGCATACGGGAAATCACGGCGGAGATGCTCAGCGCCAAAACCGGCGTGTCTGTAGAAAAGGTGAAAGACATTTTTTGCACCGACACCGGCTACCAAACCCCCAAGCTGGATACTCGCTCTGCCATCTTTAATGACCGGGGCCAAATTCTGCTGGTGCAGGAGAACGACGGCCGCTGGAGCCTGCCCGGCGGATGGGTAGATGTGAATGTCTCTGTGACGGAGAACGCCGCCAAGGAAGTGCTGGAGGAGGCGGGACTGCAAGTCAAAGTAGACCGGGTGATCGCCATACAGGATCGGGAGAAGCACAACAAGCCGATCTACGCCTACAAGGTGTGCAAGATTTTTCTCCATTGCACGGTGCTGTCCGGTGCCTTTCAGGAAAATATAGAGACCGTGGGCAGCGCTTACTTTGACCGCACCGCCTTGCCGCCCCTAGCGGAGGAAAAGAACAACTGGGAACAGGTGGAAATGTGCTTTGACGCCCACGCTGCCCGCCACTGGGAAACACTGGTAGATTAGCATTGACACGCCGCACGCTAAATGCTATACTCATAAAGACAATTTAGCGTGCGTTTGGTGCCTTTGCGCGCCCCGCCAAAGGCTGAAAAGGGAATCCGGTGGGAATCCGGAGCAGCCCGAACCTCTACTGTATTTGCCGACAAGAAAGCACCGCCGTTTGGGTAACGGCAGCCATTGCTCCCCCGGGAGTGAGAAGGCCGCTTTTGCGAATGAAGCATAAGTCAGGAGACCTGCCGCGCACGAAGTGTTGTTTGCGGTGCTTTAGGTTGGAAGTGCAGTTTTGCTTTAGAACGGGATCGTTCCAAGGCTCTTTTTGCGTACCCATACTATCCGTGCCGCCAGATCGGCACGGCTTTTTTGTGCCGCAAAAGGAGGAGAAAAATGAAAAAACACATTACCCGCAGCCTTTGCTGCCTGCTGGCCCTGCTGCTTTGCCTGGGCAGCGCCATCTACACCCCGGCAGCCCAGGACGACCAGACCCAGGTGTCCTTTACCGTGACCCTGGCCACCGGCAAGACCACCGACTACGCCACCCTAAAGGTGCAGGACAAGGACGGCAAGACCATGCCCTGCCAGGAGGACGAGTACGGCTACGACACCTATGACTACCTGCTGCCCGCCGGTGACTACACCTACACCGCCACCTACCAAAGCGGCAGCCAGACCGCCAGCGGCAGTTTTACCGTTGCTGCCGGCGAGAGCCGTCGGATCCCGGTGCAGCTGGCCTACACCCAATACAAGGTGCGGTTCAACACCACCCCGCAAAACGCCACGGTGGCTCTGTACAAAAACGGCGCTTCCGGCGCCTATGGCGACCCGATCCTGCCGGACGAACAGGGGTACTATACCATCATCTTCGGTCAGTACCGCTACATCGTCAGCGCCGAGGGCTACACCACCGTCAACAAGACCTTTAACGCCACAGACACCGCGCTGAAAAACAACAACTATGTGATCACCGTTAAGCTGGAAAGCCCGGCAGACAAGCTGCTGACCCAGGCGGACAACGCCCTGTTCAACGTCTCCGGCGACGGACTGGCGATGATCGAGTACAGCGGCGTGCACAGCGACCCGGACTTTGGTCATTATGCAGACATTGACTCCGACGATCAGGATGTAAATGTACAGAGCGCCATTGAAGCATACCTGGCCAAAAAAGTGAAGTCCGACTACCCCATTACTGTAACGGTGGACAAGGTAGAGAACGACCAGTGGGACGAGGACTACACCGTGATCGACAAGAACGGCAAGATCCACTACGACGCCGTTACCGAGGATATGCTGAACTTTGACGAGACCGGCGCAGAGCTGACCGTCTCCGTGACCCTCACCTGCCTGCAAAGCACCAAGGAAAGCGAAGTGACCGTGCTGGTGCCCATGCATACATACAGCCGCCAGGAGCGGCTGGACGCGGCTGCCAAAAAGGCTGCCGATCTGCAAACCCTGCTGGGCGACAACACCGCAGCCGACCGGGTGACCGAACCGGTAAACCTGCCCACCGGCGACGACGACTTCAGCTACTACGGCATTGTCACCGGCTGGACCAGTGACCACCCGGAGGTGATCGACCCCACCACCGGCGCCGTGACGCCCGCCAAGGCAGACACCATCGTTACCCTGACGGTCAAGGCCTTTTACACCGCCGCCCAACTGGAAGAAGCCGGTTTTCTCTTTGATCCCGGCCCCTTGGGCGACAACCAAAGCCTGCAAACGGTAACCCTCACCGTGCCCGGGACCGGCGAGCCGGAGCCGCCCACTGATCCGGAAGGCCCTACCGATCCCCAGCCGCCAACGGACCCGGAAGGTCCCACCGACCCGGTACAGCCTACGGACCCCGCGGCGCCCACCGATCCGGTGAACCCCACACAGCCTACTACGACGGAAAAGGCCACCACCAAACAGGCGGAGACCACCACAAAGTCCGCCGCCAAGGCCGCCAAAAAGAACACGGCCAAATCCCCCTCCACCGGCCACACCGGCGCTGCTGCCGGTGCACTGCTGTGCGGTGCTGCGCTGCTGGCGCTGACCGCCGCCAAGCGTAAGCACACGGAAGAATAAAAAAAGCGCTTGCCTGTTGGGGCAAAGACGGATATAATAAGAAAGGGCAACGGTGCACAAGGCTCCGTTGCCTGTTTTTTTATCCACTCCGCAAGGGAGGAGAAGTGTATGAATATTTTTGAGATTTTAGGCCCGGTGATGGTGGGGCCGTCCAGCTCTCACACCGCCGGTGCGGTGCGGATCGGCTACATCTCCCGCCAACTGCTGGGGGAGCCGGTTAAGGACGCCACCCTGGGACTGTACGGCTCCTTTTGGCTCACCGGCAGCGGCCACGGCACGCCCCTGGCGCTGATTGCCGGGCTGTGCGGTATGCACCCGGACGATGCCCGGATCCCCCGGGCTTTTGCCGTTGCCAAGGCTCGAGGCATGAACTTTCGGCTGGAGCAGGCCAAGCTGAAGAACGCCCATCCCAACTCCGTGCAGCTGCACCTGGTGGGCGAAAGCGGCAAGGTGCTGGATCTGATCGGCCAGTCCCTGGGCGGCTCCATCATCAATATTGCAGAGATCGACGGGCTGGAGGCCAATGTAAGCGGCGACTACCCCACCCTGATTGTCAGCAACACCGATGTACCCGGTATGGTAGCCAAGATCAGCGCCTTACTGGCACAGGCAGAGGTGAATATTGCGGAAATGCGCCTGTACCGCTCCGGGCGGGGCAAGCGGGCCGCCTTTATTGCCGAATGCGACCAAGAGATACCCGCCGCCACCATTGCCGCCATTCGCGCCCTGGAGGGCATTAAAAAAGTCAGTTATCTGAGTTTGGAGGAAACGCCATGCCGTACCATTCAATAGACGAGATCCTGCGCCGCTGCCGGGACGGGGCGTGCCCCTTTTGGCAGGTCGTGCTCACCACCCAGGCCAAGGAAACCCAATTACCGGAGAGTGCCGTGCTGGACCAAATGGACCAAATGGCAAAGGCCATGGAGGACTCCATCACCCAGTACGACCCGACAGCGGTGACCACCGGCAAAATGGGCGGCCAAAACGGCGCCCGACTGGCGGAATATAACCAAAAAGGCGATACCCTGTTGGGGGACTACCTGTCCGCTGTGATCGCCGCAGCGGTGCAGGTGGCAGAGAGCAACGCCTGTATGAAGCGCATTGTAGCCGCCCCCACTGCCGGCAGCTGCGGGGTAATTCCAGCAGTGCTCATCACCTATCAGAAACAACAGGGTCTGCCCCGCCGAGAACTGCTGCGTGCCCTGCTGGTCAGTGCCGGGATTGGTAGTGTAATCGCCGAGAATGCCTCCATCAGCGGAGCCCAAGGGGGCTGCCAGGCAGAGATCGGCTCTGCAGCCGCCATGGCCGCCGGTGGTCTGGTATATTTGGCAGGGGGCGACAACGACGCCATTGCCCAGGGCGCCGCTATGGCGCTGAAAAATATGCTGGGACTGGTGTGCGACCCGGTAGCCGGGCTGGTAGAGACCCCCTGCATTAAGCGCAACGCTGCCGGCGCCGCCAATGCGGTGGTGGCCGCCCAAATGGCGCTGGCGGGGATCCAAAGCGTGATCCCCCCGGACGAAATAATTGACGCCATGTACGAGATCGGCTGCCAGCTGCCCGCCTGCCTGCGCGAGACCTCACAGGCCGGACTGGCCACCACTCCCACCGGGCAAAAAATTGCCGAAAAGCTGGGTCAAAACCAGTTCTAAACTGCAAAGAAAAGCAAAACCGCCCGCTGCACAAAGCAGCGGACGGCCTTTTTTATCTCCAGGGCCACTCAGCCCAGCGCCACATCCATGGCCATCATCAAGGCAAAGCCGGCAGCAGCGCCCATGGTGCCGGTATGACCGTGGGGGCCGGTTTGGGCCTGGGGGTTCAACTCCTCCAGCACCACATACACCATCGCCCCGGCGGCAAAAGCCAACAAAAACGGCAACACCGGACGCAGCAGGGCGGTGAGCAATATGGTCAGCACCGCGCCCACCGGCTCTACGGCACCGGACAGTACCCCATACACAAAGGAACGGCTGCGAGAGCAACCGTCGCTGCGCAGCGGCGCCGCCACAATGGTGCCCTCCGGAATATTTTGCAATGCGATTCCGACCGCAAGGGCAAAGGCGTCCGCCGGCGTAATGGCCCCGTCACCTGCCAGCATACCGGCAAACGCCACGCCCACCGCCATACCCTCCGGCACATTATGCAAAGTCACCGCCAACACCAACAAAAAAGAATTGGCGCCTGCCGTGCCCGGCTTTGGCTCTAAATGCAGCCGAGCCGTAAGCTGATCCAGTCCCAAAAGAAACCCGATCCCCGCGAGAAAGCCGACCACAACCGGCAGCCAGCTGCCGGACAGCTCCAAAGCAGGCAGCAGCAACGACCAAACGGAGGCTGCCAGCATCACGCCGGAAGCAAAGCCCAACAAAATCTTTTGCACCCGAGGCGGAATATTGGATTTGAAAAGAAACACTGCGGCTGCACCCAGCGCCGTGCCCACAAACGGAATGGCCAGCCCTACGGCAGTCTGTAAAACAGGGGTCATCAAAGTCTCTCCTTTTTGCATTCAACTTTATGTGCCTGCTGTTCAAGCACACGGATAGACCATTCTATGCCCCTTTGCCGCCAATGTGCAAGGGCACACAGATAAAAAGAGAGACTGCGAATTTTCCGCAGTCTCTTTTTTACTTATCGGTATGCGTGTGCAAACCGCTTGGCGCACACACCGTCCCCGCTTTCACAAAAATCAAAGCAATACACGTATGAATCCGTCAGCACACAATCCCCCGGATACATTGCCTCCGGGTGCGGATTTTGCACCGTTTTCAGCAGCACAATTTTGTTTTGCCGAACTTCAAACACCGTAGCACCATAGTACCGTTGCTGCGCATCCGCCGTATAAGACGGCAGGGCAAACACCCTTTGCCCCTGCTCTATGGCGGCTCGGTGCGACACGGTCACATCTTCAAGCTGTAACCGATCCAGCAGTTGAAAATCCCGATCATACAGAGCAAGGCTTTGGGCAGCGGTTTCCAAGTTTTCCTCTATACTTAGCCAACCATCTCCCATCTCATACAGGGTACGCTCGGTAGAATCCGCCGCAAATTCATGGGGCAATTGAAAAAGTGTTTTGGCTTCTCGCCGCGTGATTTTTGCACATTTTTGGCTTTTCAAATTCCATTTTACACCGTACGCCGTACGGTCTGCGTCCGCAGAAGCGCCCACATAAGCCGCTTTTTTTGTCAGCTGCACCTTTGTGCCGCCGCCCAACACAGCCGCCACATCCTCCACCGCTTTACCGGTTTGTACATCCACCGTGCCTAAAACCGTGTACTGTGCCTGATTTGCACCGGCAAGGCGCACGATATGCTCCGGCAGTGCCCGGTGTATCTCGCCGTTAACCGTCAAGGCAGGCACCGACTGTTCCGCTTTTGGGTCAAAAACAAAATGAGAAAGCACATACACGTTTTCGCCCACCAATCCGGCCTGCACACAAGCGCCGCTTTGCTCTATGGCAGACAGCAGCACCGGCTTTGTTGGCTCTGCAATCGAATAAATACGCAAATAGGTGCAATTCTCGCCCCGGGCCAAAACCGCTAAGCGCTCCCCGTGGGTTATCACGCCTTGCAGCGTTGCCTGCGCCGGGGCAACATTTTCAATCACCGTCAGCGGTTGCTGTCGGTTAGACGCCGCTTCAAACACATAAACGCAATTGCGCCCTTTTTCTGCCATGCTTGCGCTGTATGCGTAATACATATATCCGTTTTCCGTTTGAACCCTTGCCATTTGCTGTACCCCCGGTTGCTGTTTAGTCAGAACCGTTGTTGCCTCTGCGCAACCGGCCTCTCCTGTATCCACAGGGGTCATCGCAGCGGTCACAGCCGTTAACTGGGCCGCGCTTTGAAATCCGTCTACCGGCACGCCGTACCAGCTTGCACCTGCGCCCGCAGCAGCCGCACACACCATGACCAAACAAGCCGCCGTTACTGCCCATGCTTTGTACCGTGAAGTTCGCTTAGGCATTGCAATCACCTTATGGGACTCTTTTTTCAAAATGCGCTGCTTTAGGCATTCTGCACGCAAGCCGTCCGGCAGCGGCGGCTGCGCTTGCTCAAATTTATGCTGAATAAAGTCAAAATCCTTTTGTTTCATAGCATGCACTCCCTTTATGACAAATAGCGCTTCATTTTTGCCAGGCTTCTGCTTCGTCTTTGTCGAACATTTACAGCGGTTAATCCGGTAATCCTTGCCACTTCCTTGCTTTTCAGCCCAACAACCACAGACAGCAAAATAATATTTTGGTCTGTGTCGCTAAGCAGAGCCAACGCCTGTTGCAGCTCGACCCTCGCAAACGCTGCGGTTTGGTCACAGGCAAGGCTGTTGGCATACTGCGCAATATCCGATTGGCTGCGGCGTGTGATCTGCTCTTTAATCGCACCGGCGCAACCGTGATATAAAATGGAAAATAGCCACGACCCGAACGCCTCCGGCTTTTTCAGCATACCCAGCTGTTCAAAGGCCGTAAGCATACAATCCTGCACCACATCCTCAGCGTCCTGCACATTGCCCAGCTTGTAATAGGCATAATGAAACAGCTTTTGCTGATACGCGGTATATAAGGCGCAAAAGGCGTCTACATCTCCGGCCTGTGCCTGCCGCACCTGTTCTGCTTGTGTCATAGACTGATCCCCCTTTTCTCTTTTCTTATTCTCTTATCGGCACCGCTTTCTTTGCCAAAGTACAAGGGCAACCGCAGCCAAAGCACAAGCGCCCAGCGCAGCCAAAGGCAATACCCACCGGCTTCCCTTGGCGGTGCTTTCTTTCTCGCCGTCCACCGCTTCCGTCGCTGCTTTTGTGCTGCCTGCTTCCATTTGCGGTACTTTTTCCGTCTGTTTCTCCGTGCGCATCTGTGCCTGCGCTTCCGTTTCTCTTTTCGTTGCAGGCGGTACGGCAGCCACGCCGGAAGTCGTTACCGCAGCCGTAGAGGCAACAGCAGACGGCTGCTGCACCTTGGCATTGATATAGGGCAGACAGCCCTCTTCGTCTAACGCCGCAATGGTAATGCTGCGGCCGCTTTGCGACAGAATTTTATAATCCTTGCCCTCCTCCAGCAACGGCACTTCCCATCCGGTCAGCGTCCCCTTGCCGCGGTAGGTGAATTTGCAGCCGCCCAGGTCCCGATCTGCTCGGGCAATAATCTCATCGCTTTGTGCACCGTTTACACAGCCGATGGTGTCCTGGGGATGTTCTCTGGGCGTCCATTGCCCGGCCGTCTGCGCAAACGCCGTGCCGCTGCCCGGCAGCAACGCTGCGGCCAGACAAAGTACCGCTAAAATTGTTCCGATGATCTTTTTCATACGCACGCACTCCTTATCAGGTTTTTGTCTTTTTTTGCTTTACAACCGCCCCGCTTTCGGGCGTTCACCTGTTTAGAGTCGTTTTTTACCTGTATTGTGACACCAAAATTTGCCAAAAATTAAAAATGCCGTAACGATGACTTCCGCTTCCGTTAAAATCGTCGTTACAGCACTTTAGCTAAACCGAATGGTTATTCCTTTTTATCTTCCGGCAGCAAAGCTACGCACACGGAACTTGGCGCCGGTGCTTTCGCACACTTGGCGCGACTTCTCAATATCCTCCGGCGAAATCACATCCACCACCGTCATACGCACATCCGGGCAGTGCGCCACACATTCCCGAGTGAACTGCAGCATGGCGTCAAACGCCTTGCCGCCGTAGCAGTTGCGGGTAATTTTGTCGTACTTCTCTGCCGTAGGCTCGTTGAGAGACACGGAAATGCTGTCAAAATGACGGCACAGCAGCTCTGCGGTGGGCTTGCCGTTGATTAAGTCCGACAGGCCGTTGGTATTCAGCCGCAGGTGAATCTTTGGGTTCACCGTGCGCAGATAATCCGCCGCTTGCAGCAGGTGGTCCAGCGCATTGGTGGGCTCGCCGTAGCCACAAAACACCGCCTCGTCCGTGTGGGCAAAATCGTAAGCGTCAATCGCCGCCTTGATTTCCTCCCAGGTAGGCTCCGTGTCAAACCACATTTCCTTCGCATCGCCCACAGCGTCGCCCTTAGAGCGAATGCAAAACGCGCAGTTACAGGGGCACTGATTTGTAATATTCAGATACACACCGTCGTAATAGCGATAAACAATATCAGCCATTGAGATAACCCTTCAATCTTTTGTAAATTCCGGCCTTGTCCAGCGCCAGCGCCAGTACAATAAACACCACTGCGCTGCCTACCGCCTGAATGGCATTGGCCGGTATATCTGCGATGGCGCCCTCCCGGTACAGCACCAGATCCGCCACATAGTAGCCGCCAACAGTAATGGCACCGGACAGAATGGTGCACAGCGCCGTCCACACCGTCAGCAATTTATTGCTCTTATTATATAATGCAACAAAGGGAATTGCAATAAGGAATTTGATGATGGCAGAGGGAATGGCATAGGTGGCAAACCCACTGGCAAGATCAGAAAACGCAGCGCCGATGGAAGCAGCCAGGAACGCCCAAGGTCCCAACAGCAGCCCACTGAGATAAATCATGGCGTCGCCCACATGAATATAGCCGCCGGCACCGATGGGAATGTGCAGCATGGTCAGGCCGAACACCATTGCGGCGAACAGCGCCGTGAATGAAATCCTTTTTACCGTCTTGTTCATAACAGATCCTCCATAATCTTTTCAAAATCTACGCCGTCCCGGGGGTCTGTACCGTGGGTAACGGCGATGGCGTGGCTGAGAAAATCCACCGCTTGTTTGGCTGCCTGTGCCGGTGCTCGGCCACGAAGCAGGCCGCCGGTGAATACAGAAACAAACAGATCGCCGGTGCCGCTAAAGGAACCGGGGCGCAAGGGCGCTGCCAAGTCTGTGCAGTCCCCGCCTGCAAACACCAGGGTGTGGATCTCCGTTCCCTGCCGATAGCCGGTGACCGCCACCACCCGGTGATCCTCTGCCAAGCGGGCGCCCATTTGCCGCACCGCCGCCGGATCCTCGGTATACTCCGCCCCGCACAGCAGCGCCAGTTCGTTTACATTGGGCGTGAGCACATCTGCCTGTGCTGCCAGGCGGCGCACCGCATTACACCGTGCTTCATCAAACCCATCGTACAGGCTGCCGTCGTCCGCCATGACCGGGTCCACCACCAGGAGCGTATCCGCCGTGCGGTGGACAGCCAGAAAGTCCGCAATGCAGTCCCCCTGGGCCGGATTGCTAAGAAAGCCGGTGATGATGCCGTCCGGCTGTACCTCTTGCCAGTCCGCAGTAAATTGGGGCATAAAGCCGGTCAAATCCTCCATGGAGTAACGGTCATAGCCGGTTTGGCGGGTCAGCACCGCCGTAGGCACCGGGTGCACCCGCACGCCCATAACAGTCAGCACCGGAATGGCCGCCATCAGCGAGCAGTTGCCGTAGCCGGAAAGGTCATTAAAGACCACGCAGTTTTTCAAATTCTCGCCCCCTTGCTTTTCTGTTATATATAGTATATACTAATTTTGACAGGAATAAAAGACACAAAAACCCTGATTTTTTAAGGTACAGTTATGTTAAAATACACCCAAGCCTACACCATGTTTAAGGAAATGATCGCCGACGGACGACTGCGCCGAGGGGAACGGATGCCCTCTATTCGCCGGGCGGCGGAGCTTTACCGGATCAGCCGCACCACCGTGCAGAATGCTTACTTTCAATTGGCGGCGGAAGGCTATATTTACGCCAAGCCCCAAAGCGGCTACTTTGTGGCGGGAGGTCCTAAGGCACCGGCGACTCCCATGCCCCGCCCCCGGGTGCAGACACCGCCTCGGCTGGATCTCACCGGCAACAGCGCCGATCTGTCCAGCTTTGACTTCTCCCTATGGCAGCGCTACATTAAGAGTGCCTTGCGCCAGCGGCAGCGGCTGCTCACTTACAGCGAGCCCCAGGGAGAGTACGACTTGCGGTGCGCCTTGGCAGACTATGTGCGGGAGCGGCGCAATGTGGTCACTGCGCCGGAACATATTGTGGTAGGCGCCGGGGTGCAAATGCTGCTGGAGATCCTCTGCGTGCTGCTGAAAGGGCGACGCACCGTGTCTTTCCCGGACGGCAGCTTTGTGCAGGGCAGCACCGTGTTTGCCGCCCACGGCTACACCGTGCGCACCCGGTACAAGGACGCAGACATTATCTATGTATCTCCCTCCCACATGAACCGGCAGGGGGATGTGATGCCCATTCAGCGGCGGCTGGAACTGTGCGCCCACTCGGCAGATACCGGGGCTGTGGTGATCGAGGACGACTTTGAAAACGACTTTCTGTACAGCAGCACCCCCACCCCCTCGCTGTACGCCCTGGGCAGCGGCAATGTGGTGTATATGGGCGCCTTCTCCGCCCTGCTGCTGCCGGGCATTCGCATCAGCTTTATGGTGCTCAGCCCGGCGCTGGCCGCCGCCTACCATCAAATGAAAGACACCTTTGCTCAAACCGCGTCCAAGACGGAGCAGATTGCCCTGTGCGCCTACCTGCGAGACGGGAATATGAAGTCCCGCACCAAAAAAATCCGCCGTCTGTACACCGGCAAAGCCAAGACCCTGTGTGCCCTGCTGGCAAAGGCACTGCCGGACCATCCGGTGCGCGTGGGCGAAAACGGCCTGCAGGTGCAGATTGAAACGCCGATGCTGCCGGACAGCGCCCCTTTTGAACAGGCGGGGCTTGCCTTGTATATTGTAAAAGAGAAAAGCGGCAAAAATATAGTGGTGGTCTCCCCCTCCGCTGTGCCTGCCGATCGGCTGGAAGAAGCCGCTCACGCCGTGGCTGCCGCCCTGTACAAAGCGGAAGAAGCAGCGAAAGCAAAGTGAAGTAAAGATATTTACTAACAGGGACAAGTTTGGTACTCTGGCTGCCAGTCCCATTGTGCCTATCCTTGGGAATTGCTACAATGAAGTTGCAATTTGAAGGAGGTACAACGCCATGAAAAAATACACTGTAAAACACCTGATCACATCCGCCCTGCTGAGTCTGACCGCCCTGGTCGTGGGCTACGCCCTGCTGAGCCTGCCATTCCGGCTGATGGACTGGCTGGACCCCACCCAAATGAAGCTGGTGTTCGCCGCCGAATTTGTGCTGTATATCACCGTGCTGGGGCTGGTGATCACCCGCAGGGAAAAGAAATTGGCTGCCAAAAAAGCCGCCTATGCCCGCAGACAGCGCCGCCGCGCCCGGCTGGCACGGCAAGACGCCACCGCCCGCCGCCTGGTTTCCACCACCACTGCGGACGCCGGCCACATTGCCGCTTAAAACAAAATATGCTATAATAGGCCTGTACAAAACAGGTCTATTTTTTTACCCAAGGAGCAGGCTTATGGAACCTATCAGCCCCAAACACATCACCGTAACCGACCCCTTTTGGGCGCCCCGGATCCGCACAGTGGCTGACATCATACTGCCCTACCAATGGCAGGTGCTGCACGATCAGGTGCCCGGTGTGCCCAAGAGCAGCTGCATCGCCAACTTCCAAAAGGCCGCTCATGCCATTGCCGCAGCAAAAGCCGGTGGCCCTCGACCCACCTACCCCACGGACAAATGGTATTATGATAACAAGAACAGCCAAGAGAAGGCCTTTATGGGATGGGTGTTTCAGGACAGTGACCTGTACAAATGGCTGGAGGCCGCCGCCTATGCCATACCCTACGGCAACCGAGCGTACCTAACTGAAAAGAGCCGGGAAGCGGTGGAGATCATTGCCGCCGCCCAGGAGACGGACGGCTATTTGGACACCCTGTATTCCATCAACGGCCTGCAAAACCGATTTACCAACTTAAAGGACTACCATGAGCTGTACTGCTTCGGCCATCTGGCCCAAGCTGCCTGTGCCCGGTGGACCATGCAGGGAGAGCGGGACCTATTGGATATTGCCTGCCGAGCCGCGGACTGCATTTGCCGCACCTTTGGCAGAGGAAAGCGCCCCGGCTATCCCGGCCACCCGCTGGCAGAGCTGGCACTGGTTCAACTGTATGAGGTCACCGGCAAGGCAGACTATTTGCAAACCGCCGACTTTTTTATCCGCACGCGGGGCACCCGACCGCTGTTTTTTGACAGGGAACGAGGCGTTGACACCGACGGCAGCGACTATATTTATAACCAGGCCCACTGCCCGCTGACCGCACAGACAACTGCCGTGGGCCATGCGGTGCGAGGCGTGTACCTATATGCCGGGGCAGCCGCCGTGGCAGAACATACCGGGAACCGGGCGCTGCAAGCCGCCTGCGAAACGCTGTGGCAAGATCTGTGTCGCACCAAACTGTATGTGACCGGTGCGCTGGGCCAGACGGCTGTGGGCGAGGCTTTTGGCCCGGCCTATTATCTGCCGAACGACCTGGCGTATGGGGAAAGCTGCGCCTCTGCCGGGCTGGTATTCTTTGCGCAGCGGCTGTACCGTTGCCACCCGCACGCTGCGTACGGCGCCGTAGCGGAGCTTGCCCTGTGGAACACAATTGCCGGAGCCATGAGCGCCGACGGCTGCCACTTCTACTACGCCAATCCACTGGAGGCGGAGGGTGTACTGAACGATACCGTACCGGAGCGCAAACACCAGGCGTTGCGCCGCCAAAACTGGTTTGACTGCGCCTGCTGTCCACCCAATGTGGCGCGGGTCACTGCCGGGATCGGACAATACGGGTTTTATGCAGATGACAACAACCTGGCTATTGAACTGCCCTTGGGTGCGCAGGTAGACGCGCCTTTTGGGCATCTGCAAATCATCTCTGCTCTACCGGAAAGCGGTGACTTCACCGTAAAGATCACCCGGCTAAAACGACCCTTTACCCTACGCCTGCGCCTGCCGGACTGGTGCAAATGTCCTACCCTGGACGGCCAACCGGTTACGGCAAAGGACGGCTACTATGTGCAACAAATCACAGCCCCTACCATCTTGGACTTTTGCTTTGCCCCCACGGTACGGCTGCTGTACAGCAACGCCCGGGTAGGCAACAATGCCGGGCGAGTAGCGCTCAGCCGTGGCGGTCTGATCTATACGCTGGAGACCCAAGGTGCTCCCTCTATCCACGCCCTTACTTTGGACTCCAAATCACCGATCGTCTATCAGGACGGCTGCCTACTGGCCGCGGGCACCTGTCTGCAAGGCGGCGATCATCTGTACACCACATCACCGCCAAAGGCCGTGCCCTGCACCCTGCGGTTCGTCCCCTTTTGCCGCAGACTAAACGGTAAGGAGGACCAAATGGCCGTGTGGGTACGCACAACAGACTGAACAAAAAAGAACGGCACTGCCTGCAACTGCAAGCGGTGCCGCTTTTTGTTTTTTATATGGATTATAACATCATATCCACAATGCTGTCTGCCAGCGCTGTGGGGTTCTGCACATCCAGCCCGCTGATGAGCCGCGCCTGATCGTACAGGATCTTGGTGTATTTCTTCAGCGTTTCCGGATCGTCCTTTAAGAGGGCAAACAACTTCTCTGCCAGCGGGTGCTTATCGTTGATCTCCAGCACCAGCTGGGCCTTGGCGCCCTGGCCACCGCCGGGCATACTGCTGAGCACTTTTTCCATCTCCATGGACAGGTAACCCTCTGCCGACAGGCACACTGCGTGGCTGCCTAAGTTGCCGGAGAATTTCACGGCGCTGACTTCCTCGCCCAACGCCTCTTTCATCGTGTCCAGCAAACCCTTGGCGTCGGCATTCTTTTGCTCCATGGCTTTCTTTTCATCTTCGCTTTCCAAATTCAGGTCGTCCTTCGTAATGTTAGCGAACTTCTTGCCATCGTACTCCATGAGCATTTGCAGGGCAAACTCATCTACATCGTCCGTCAGGTACAGCACTTGGTAACCCTTGCTCAGTACCGCGTCCGTCTGGGGCAGCAAAGCGATCTTCTCCGCCGTGTCGCCACAAGCATAGTAAATGGTATCCTGCCCCTCGGCCATACCGTCCACATACTCTTTCAGGGTCATCATACCCTCCCCGGCAGAGGATCTGAACAGCAGCAGGTCTTTCAGGTCGTCCTTCTCGGCGCCGTAGTTGGCATACACGCCGAATTTCAGCTGCACGCCAAAGGTCTTAAAGAATGCCTCGTACTTCTCCCGCTCATTCTTCAGCATGCGGGTCAGCTCATTCTTGATCTTGCGGTTAATGGCCTTGGCAATGATCTTCAGCTGATGATCGTGCTGGAGCATCTCACGGGAGATGTTCAGGCTCAGGTCTGCACTGTCGATGAGCCCGCGCACAAAGCTAAAGTGATCCGGCAGCAGATCCGGGCACTTCTCCATGATCAGCACGCCGTTGGAGTACAGCGCCAGCCCTTTTTCAAACTCCTTGGTGTAGTAGTCAAAAGGCGGGTTCTTAGGAATATACAGCAGGGCGTCAAAGGTGGCTTGACCCTCGGTCTTAAAGTGCATCACATCCACCGGGTCCTCATAGTCGCCAAAGCGCTGCTTGTAAAATGCATTGTAGTCCTCCGGCTTCAGCTCGCTTTTAGCCTTACGCCACAGAGGCACCATAGAATTTAAGGTCTCGTCCGCCACCTCTGTCACGGTCTCGCCCTCTTTGTCCGGGTTCGGCACCTGGTGGCTCATCTGCATGATAATGGGATAGCGGATATAATCGCTGTATTTCTTCACCAGGCCCTGAATCCGGTACGGCTCCAGGAACTCGTCGTAATTTTCTTCCTCGGTGTTCTCTTTCAAGTGCAGGGTGATCACCGTACCGCAATCTGCCTTGTCGCAAGGCTCTAAAGTGTAGCCGTCTGCGCCGGTAGAGGTCCAGCAGTTGGCTGTATCTGCCCCAAAGGCCTTAGACTCCACGGTCACCTTGTCCGCCACCATAAAGGCGGAGTAGAACCCAACGCCGAACTGGCCGATCACTTCTACATCGTCGGCAGCCTTGGTGTCGTTCTCCTGCTTAAAGTTCAGGGAGCCGGACTTGGCGATGGTGCCCAGGTTCTGCTCCAGTTCTTCGCCGGTCATACCGATGCCGTTGTCTGTCACGGTCAGGGTGCGGGCGTCCTTGTCCACCGCCAGGCGAATGTGAAAATCGCTGCGGTTCATACCCACCGTGTCGTCCGTCAAAGAGCGGAAGTACAGCTTGTCCAGCGCGTCGGAGGCGTTGGAGATCAGCTCCCGCAAAAAGATCTCCTTATGGGTATAAATGGAGTTGATCATCATATCCAGCAGCTTTTTAGACTCTGCCTTGAATTGCTTTTTTCTCATTCAAATCACCTTTGTTATTTCAGAATTAGCACTCTTTGACTTCGAGTGCTAATTGTTATTATAATCCAATTTTTCCATTTGTCAACCCCGGGGGCAAAAATCCACATTTTGACCCCAAAAAGGCGCAAAAAAGCCCGGCTCTGCAGAGCCGGGCAATGGGTGATCCGGATTTACGCAAAAGGATTTTCCGTAGGATAGAGCATACCCTGGGGCTGATTAAAGCCCACATCGGTAACGCCCAGGCACCGCAGCACATCAAAGATGGCCTTGCCGTAATGGCCAAAAGCCACTGCCCCATGGTGGGGGAAGTTCTTTTCAATGAGCACATGGCGATAGAACCGACCCATTTGGGGAATGGCAAACACGCCGATGCCGCCAAAGGAGCGGGTAGGTACCGGCAGCACCTCGCCCTCTGCCACATAGCCCCGCAGCCGGCAATCCGCCGTGGACTGAAGCCGGAAGAAGGTGATGGGACCGGGGGCAATATCCCCCTCCAGGGTGCCGTTGGTGTACTCCACCGGCAGGGTGCGCGCCATGATTTTCTGGTACTTCATCTCGCAGGCGGACAGCTTGCAAACCGGGGTGTTGCCGCAGTGGAAGCCCATAAAAGTATCGGTTAGGCTGTACGGATACGCGCCCTTGATCTTCTCCGCATACAGATCGGCCGGCACGCTGTTGTTAATATCCAGCAGGGTCACCGCGTCCCGACTGACGCAGGTGCCGATAAACTCGGACAGTACGCCGTAAATATCCACCTCACAGGACACGGGAATGCCCTTGGCGGTCAGGCGGCTGTTTACATAACAGGGCACAAACTGGAACTCCGTCTGGAACGCAGGCCAGCACTTGCCGGCAATGGCCACATACTTGCGGGCGCCCTTGTGGGTCTCCACCCAGTCCAGCAGAGTCAGCTCGTACTGAGCCAGCTTGGCCAGGATCTCCGGCTTCTTATTGCCCTCGCCCAGCTCTTCCTCCATCTCCGCTACCACATCGGGAATGCGGGCGTCCCCGGCGTGGGCGTGGAACGCAGCGTACAGATCCAGCTCGCTGTTCTCCTCAATCTCAATGCCCAGCCGGTGCAGGGGCGCGATAGGCGCGTTGCAGGCCAAAAAGTCCTGGGGACGAGGGCCGAAGGAAATGATCTTCAAATCAGACAGTGCCAGCAGCGCCGTTGCCACCGGCACAAAGTCCCGGATCATGGCGGCACAGTCCGCTGCCGTACCCACCGGGTACTGGGGAATATACGCCTGCACGCCACGCAAGTTCAAGTTATAGGACGCATTGAGCATACCGCAGTAGGCGTCGCCGCGGCCGTCCAGCAGGCTGTCGCCGCTCTCCTCCGCCGCTGCGCAAAACATCACCGGACCGTCAAACTGCTTGGCCAGAGTGGTCTCTGCCGTCTCCGGACCGAAGTTGCCCAGGAAGATCACCAAGGCGTTGACTCCGGCAGCCTTTAAGTCTGCTAAAGCCGGCGCCACATCCGTCTCGCTCTCTATACACACCGGGCAGTTGTGCAGCATGCCGTACTTGGCATAGGCTGCCGCCAATGCGTCTCGCCGTCCAACGGACAGCGCCATGGGAAAGCAGTCTCGGGACACGCTCACCAGTCCCAGCTTCAGCTCAGGAATATTTGTCATCATCACACTGTACCTCTCTTATTTAGCCCCCCTTGACGGCGGGCGTGATTTATTACTTATTATAGCGCCCCGGCAGGCGTTCGTCAACGGCAGCGGATTTATGCTACATTGCACAAAAAAGCGTATCGTTTTTCGCCCCTTTTTGTGCGCCTATACATTCGCTATGCAAAGACTGCATATTTATGCGCATAATCTATGGAAATCTCTTGCATTTTTCATGGGAATGTGCTACAGTGAACCACGATAAACCGTATATTTATAAGTATCTGTACGGCAATTTTTTGAAAGGATAGGTACAAAACAATGAAGAAGTTTAACAAAGTCATTGCCCTGGTGCTGGCTGTCCTGTTTGTGGCTGCGTCTTTCGCCGCTTGCTCCTCTAACAGCGGCAAGGATGGCAAGGGCACCACAGAGGCCGCCAAGACCCAGAAGGTCAAGGTGATCGACATTGCACTGTCTGACGAGGAATACGCCTTTGGCGTGGACAAAAAGCAGCCGGAGCTGAAAGAGAAGGCCAACGCTTTCATCAAAGAGCTCAAAAAGAGCGGCAAGCTGGACGAAATCTGCAATCACTACTTTGGCAGCGGTGAGCCGGCAGGCGTGACCAGCGCCGCCGAGGACAGCGCCAAGGATCAGCTGGTGGTTGCCACCAACGCCGAGTTTGAGCCTTTTGAGTACAAGAAGGGCGACACCTTCTACGGCATTGACATGGAGATTGCCAAAGCACTGGCAGACAGCCTGGGCAAAGAGCTGGTAATCAAGGACATGAAGTTTGAGGCTGTGGTTACCTCCGTGCAGCAGCAGAAGTGCGACATCGCTATGGCCGGCTTGACCGTCAACGAGACTCGCGCAAAGCAGGTAGACTTTACCGACTCTTATTATTCCGCTTCTCAGAAAGTGGTTGTAAAGGGCGACGACACCACCTTTGACGCTTGCAAGACCAAGGAAGATGTGGAGAAGATCCTGAACGGCCTGGACAGCAGCGTAAAGATCGGCGGCCAGAACGGCACCACCGGTCAGTCCTATGTACAGGGCAGCGAGGATATGGGCTTTGCCGGTTTGAAGGCACAGTTCGTTGGCTATGACAACGCTTCTCTGGCTATGCAGGACCTGATCAACGGCAACCTGAATTATGTGATCGTAGATGCCGCACCGGCAGCTGCCATCACCACCGCCATCAACAATGTGGCATAATCAGGTCAAATAAACAAAGACGAATCCGCACCTCACCCCCGCACGGGGGTGGGGCATTTTTTGACAAGAAGCCGCCTTGGCGGCAGGGACGCAACTTATGGATAATTTTAGCAACAAAGTTCAGGTTTTCCTTGACTACTTTATTCATCACGACGGCTACAAGACGGTATTGCTTGGCCTGCGCAATACGGCGGAGATCGCCATGCTGGGCTTGCTGATCGGTATCGTTTTCGGCACCGTGATCGCCACCACCCGGGTTATTCCACGCACCAATCCGGTGGCCAAGTTCTTTAACGGTCTGTCCGGGCTGTATGTGGGCCTGTTCCGAGGCACCCCCATTGTGGTACAGCTGCTGGTTTTCTACTATGTGCTGATGCCACTGATGAACCTGCACATGAACTCCGTGGCCGTAGCCGTGGTGGTCTTCGGCATGAACTCCGCCGCCTATATCTCCGAAATCATGCGCGCCGGTATTCTGTCCGTAGACAGTGGGCAGATGGAGGGCGGCCGGGCCATTGGTCTGAGCTACGCCACCACCATGATGAAGATTGTGATTCCCCAAGCGGTGAAGAATATTTTGCCCACGCTGGGCAACGAGTTTATCTCGCTGATCAAAGAGACCTCGGTGGTCAGCTTCGTAGGCGCTATGGACCTGTATGTTGCGTTTAACCGCATTGGCTCCAACAGCTACGAATTTATGATCCCCTACCTGGTGATGGCTCTGATCTACATTGTGATCGTACTGGTAATCACCCTGGGCATTAAGTTGATGGAAAGGAGCCTGAGAAAAAGTGATAAAGGTATCTGACCTGCACAAGAGCTTTGGTAAGCTGGAAGTGCTGAAAGGCATAGACGAAAACATCGAAAAGGGCGAAAAGATCGTTGTGATCGGCCCCTCCGGCTCTGGCAAGAGCACCTTTTTGCGGTGCCTGAATTTGCTGGAAACCCCCACCTCCGGTCAAATCTGGTTTGACGGCCAGTGCATTACGGATAAAAAGACGGACATCAACCGGGTGCGCCGCAGTATGGGCATGGTGTTTCAGCACTTTAACCTGTTTAACAACAAAACCGTGCTGGGCAATATTACCCTGGCCCCCATTCAGCTAAAGCTGATGAACAAGGAGGAGGCCAACGAGAACGCCCTGCGCCTGCTGGATCGGATCGGCCTGCGGGATAAGGCAGACGCCTATCCCTCCATGCTTTCCGGCGGCCAAAAGCAGCGAATCGCCATCGTGCGCTCTCTGGCCATGAACCCTAAGGTGATGCTCTTTGATGAGCCCACCTCCGCCCTGGACCCGGAAATGGTGGGCGAGGTGCTGGATCTGATGAAAGAACTGGCCAACGACGGTATGACCATGGTGGTGGTCACCCACGAGATGGGCTTTGCCCGGGAGGTGGGCAGCCGGGTGCTGTTCATGGATGAGGGCGTCATCATGGAGGAAAACGAGCCGCATGAGTTTTTCGCCCACCCCAAGTGCGAACGGCTGCAAAGCTTCCTTGCCAAGGTGCTGTAAAATATCATAAAAATGCTCCCGCAGGGTTCACCCTCTGCGGGAGTTTTGCTGTGTTGATCATCGGCCCGAGGCGGCGCAAAAGCATTTTAACCGCTGGAACTGCACTTTTCGGCGTCAATGGCAAGCACCACCATCAAGGCGGTAA
>OIYV01000544.1_pt1 | contig 21142 bp, 25 predicted proteins | sample 1588251 | NCBI WGS metagenome assembly OIYV01 (sample SAMN03283282) | human gut metagenome | biome: human-associated habitat; material: feces | host: Homo sapiens | place: Peru | collected 2012
AATAATTTTCCCTGCGTAGTGCGTAAGGACTGAATTTTTAGAACCAACAGATAAGGAAAGGGAGCTTAGAACTCTGAATATGGCGTGCATGCTTACACCATTTAGTAGTAAGAAGCCCACAAGTATTTGGGAGAGCACCCACCTGTGTAAGAGCAGGTCCTTAAAAATTCTTATACCAACGGCTAAGGCGGGGCAATTTTTTATGCTAACATAATAAAGAAAACGCATATAAAAGGATAGAAAAAATGAGTATAAAGCAAGAATTAATAAATGCAATAAAAATATTAAAGGAAAATAATATAGAAGAACCAAGGTTAAAAGCAAGAATGATATTAGCAAATATTTTAAAACAGCCAAAGGAATATTTGCTAATTCATGAAGAAGAGGAATTAAGTTTAAATGATATAAAAAGATATGAGGAAGAGATTAAAAAATTAGCAAGTAATGTTCCAATACAATATATAATAAACAAGCAAGAGTTTATGGGACTAAATTTTTATGTAGATGAAAATGTATTGATACCACAGCCAGATACAGAAATATTAGTAGAAGAAGTAATAAATATATGTAGGAATATTGCTTATAGCGAACCTGAAAAAACTATAAAGATACTAGACCTATGCACTGGTAGTGGAGCAATAGGAGTATCAATTGCAAAAAATATAGAAAAATGTGAAATAACTCTTTCAGATATTAGTTATGATGCGTTAAAAATTGCACAAAAAAATTCTGCAGAAGTCACAGCTTTGGGAGATACTCAAAATAATAAAATCAAAATCATTCAATCAGATCTTTTTGAAAAGATAGAAGAAAAATTTGATATCATTGTTTCAAATCCACCATATATAGAAACCAAAACAATACAAACATTAGATAAAGAAGTACAAATGGAGCCAAGAATTGCACTAGATGGTGGGGAAGATGGCTTGGATTTGTACAGAAGAATAATAAAAGAAGCATACAAGTATTTATATAACAATGGAACTTTGGCACTAGAAATAGGTTATAATCAGAAAGATAGAGTAATAAATTTATTAAAAGAAAGTAATATGTATAAAGAAATATATTCTAAAAAAGATTTATCAAATATTGATAGAATTGTAGCATGTAGAAAAAGGAGTAATTAAAATGTCATTTTCTTCGGATTTAAGAGAAGAACTAATTGAACTAAAAATGTGGGATAATAATAGTAGCTTAAAACAAGATGAACAATTAAGTAGGCTATTAATAAGAGAAGCTTTTATAAAAAAAGGCTTTATTAATGATCCAAACAAAGACTATCATTTGGAAATATTGTTTAACAGCAAAGAAAAGGCAGAGCAATTAAAAGAAATAATTCAAAATTTTGGAATAAATATAAAATTTACAAAAAAGAATTCAAATTATATGTTATACCTTAAAGATGGAGAAGAAATATCATCTTTTTTAGCATTAATAGGGGCTAATAAATCTGTAATAAAATTTGAAGAAATAAGAGTTGTGAAAGAAACAAGGAACAACATAAATAGATTGGTAAATTGTGAAACAGCAAACCTAAATAAAATAATTGATGCATCTGTAAGACAAATAAATGCAATAGAAAAATTAAAAAAAGAAAAAAAATTTGAAAATTTACCAGAAAATTTAAAAGAATTAGCAGAGCTAAGAATAAAGAATACAGAAGCAAGTTATCAAGAACTTGGAGCTATGCTAAAAGAGCCAATAGGAAAATCTGGAGTAAGCCATAGACTAGAAAAAATAATAAAAATTGCAGAAGAATAATGAGAATGGAGATAAGAAATATGAAAGAGTTAGGCATATATGTACATATACCTTTTTGCAAAAGAAAATGTGCTTATTGTGATTTTATATCATTTTCAGGGAAAGCTAGATTAATAAAAAAATACGTAGAAGCATTAAAAAGAGAAATAAATAAATGCAAAATTGGCAAAGAAGATTATATGGTAAAAACAATATATTTCGGAGGAGGAACTCCTTCATTTATTGAAAGCAAATATATTGTAGAAATACTTGAGGCAATAAAAGAAAAATTTAATATTTCTAAGAATGCGGAAATTACAATAGAGATTAATCCAGGAACTGTAACGGAGGAAAAACTAAAAGATTACTATGAGGTCGGAATAAATAGAATAAGTTTCGGACTTCAATCTACAAACAGTCAGCTTCTAAAGCTGGTTGGCAGAATTCACAGTTATTCAAGCTTTTTAGAAGGGTATAATTTAGCTAGAAAAACGGGATTTAAAAATATAAATGTAGATTTAATGATAGGATTACCAGTTCAAACGTTGAAAGATGTGCAAAAAGATTTAAGTAGAATAATAGAATTAAATCCAGAACATGTATCTGTATATTCTTTAATTGTAGAAGAAGGAACAAGAATAGAAGAAAAAATAAAAAATAAAGAATTATATTTGCCGTCGGAAAAATTAGAAAGAAAAATGTACTGGGAAGTGAAGAAAAAATTAGAAGAAGCGGGATATATTCATTATGAAATATCTAATTTTGCAAAGGCAGGATATGAATCGAAACATAACTTAAGCTGTTGGAACCAAGAAGAATATTTAGGATTTGGACTTGCGGCGCATTCATATTTTAATAATGTAAGATATTCAAATACAGATGATTTTGAGGAATATTTTGATTGGCCAGAAAACAGTAAAATAATACATGAAAGACAAACAGATGAAGACAGACAAAAAGAATTTATGCTTCTAGGATTAAGAAAAATAGAAGGTGTAGCAATATCTGATTTTAAAAATAAATTTATAGAAAATCCAATTTATCTATATAGAGAAACACTAAATAAATTAGTAACGCAAGGACTAATTGAAGTTGATATAGACTCCATAAAACTAACTAATAGAGGAATAGATTTAGCAAATTTAGTGTGGGAAGAATTTGTGTGATATAAGTGGGAAGAGTGAGGAGAAAAGCGAAAATTTTAAACCTGCATATATTTATATGCTTTTCACACCTCACACCTCGCAATTTGAGATTGAATTTAATTTTACATATAATTATTAATTAGCAGAAATGCTAATATTTTTTTGCATTTTTTAGCAATCACTATTGACAACTGCTAAAAATGATGTATAATAAATTAGCAGTCGGAAATAATAAGTGCTAATGAAAGGAGAAGACATGTTAAGTAACAGACAAAGAGATATATTAAAAGCTATAATAGAAGAATATGTAAATACAGCAGAGCCAGTAAGTTCAGCAGCCATTTTAGAACGTTATGAATTGAATTGTAGTAGTGCAACAATTAGAAACGACATGTCAGAACTAGAAAGATTAGGATACTTAGAAAAGCCACATACATCAGCAGGAAGGATTCCGTCAGTTAAAGGTTATAGACTTTATGTGGATGAACTTTTGAATGATGAAAACATTACACTAGAAGAAATTGATTATATAAAACAAAATTTACAAACAAAAGTAAATGAAATTGAAGACTTAACAAAAATAACAACAAATACAATATCAGAAATGACACATTATACAACAGTTGCAATTGGACCAGATTCTGCAAGCAATATAATTAAAGATATAAAATTTATTCTTTTAGGAGAAAGACTTTTAATGGCAGTAATACTTACAGAAAATGGAGCAGTTAAAGAAACTATTATAAAGTATGATGAAGATCTTACTCAAAATCAAGTAAAAGATTTAAATGTTACATTTAATAATAAATTAAGAGGAAAACATTTAGAAAAAATAGATAAACCTATGGAAGAATACATTTTATCAACTATGAAAAGCCAAGCAAAGGTTATAAAGCCTATAATACAGCAAATGAATAAAGCAATAGAAGAAACAAACAAAATATACTTAGAAGGTGCAAGCAAAGCTTTTGACTTTCCAGAGTTTGAAAAAATAGATACAGCCAAAAATTTCTTAAGTATATTAGATACCAAAGAAGAAATGGTAGAAATATTAAATTCAGGACTTGCCAAAGATATAAATGTATATATTGGTGATGAAAACGAGAATAAAGATTTAAAAGACTTAAGCATAATTACATTTAAACATAAAGTAGGAAATAAAGATATGGGAACAATTGGAATAATAGGACCAAAACGTATGAATTATTCCAAAGTAATTTCCATTATGAAATATATAAGTAAAAAACTTAATGATGTAGACAAAAATTAGAAAGGTAAGGCATATTAGAATAACAGCTATGTAGGGGCAGACCCTGTGTCTGCCCAGTAAAATAAAAAATAGGAGGATAAAATGTTAGAAGAAAATTTAGAAGAAAACAAAATTGAAAAAGAAGAAAAAGAGGTTGTCGAAGAATCTAATACAATAAAAAAAGAGTTAGAAGAAACAACAGATAGATTAAAAAGGATAATGGCAGAATTTGAAAACTTCAAAAAAAGAAGCAATAAAGAAAGAGAAGCTTTATATAATTCTCTTTTAGCAGACATTATATCAAGCTTTTTACCAGTTATAGACAACCTAGAAAAAGCAGCACAAGCCAAAACAGAAGATGAAGGATATAAACAAGGAATAGAGTTAGTATTAAAACAATTTATAGATGTATTAACAAAATTCGGAGTTGAAGAAATAAAAACAGTTGGGGAAACTTTTGATCCAGAAGTTCATGAGGCAGTAAGTAGTATTCAAGACGAAACAAAAGGTGAAAAAGAAATAGTGCAAGATTTTAGAAAAGGCTATAAGATTGGAACAAAGGTAATACGTCATGCTATGGTAGTAGTGGCAAATTAACAATTTAGAAGTGTGATGTGAGAGGTGTGAAGTGTGATTTATAAGGAGTGAATTAAACATAGTAAAATCCTATAAAGATCTAGAAATTTTTAAAGGGGGCTATAAATTATCATTACATATATATAAATTAACTACTTCATATCCAAAAGAAGAAATTTATGGAATAACATCTCAATTAAGAAGAGCAGCAGTATCAGTAGCATTAAATATAGCAGAGGGATATGGCAGAATGAGCAAAGAAGAATTTAGAAGATTCTTGAAAATAAGTTTGGGGTCAGTAAATGAAACAGTAACATTAATAGAATTAAGTAAAGATTTGGGCTATATAAATAATAAACAACACGAGAATATGTTGACACAATATGATATATTAGGCAAAAAGATTTATAAGCTAATAGAAAATTGGAAATAAAAGCCCACTTCACACTTCTCACATCGCACTTCGTATTATAAGATATTAAATTTAAAATATAAATTTTCAAAGGAGGATGACAAGTATGTCAAAAATTATTGGTATCGATTTAGGTACAACAAACTCATGTGTTGCAGTTATGGAAGGTGGAGAGCCAGTTGTAATTCCAAATCCAGAAGGAAATAGAACAACTCCATCAGTAGTTGCATTTTCAAAAAATGGTGAAAGATTAGTAGGGCAAATTGCAAAACGTCAAGCAGTTACTAACCCAGACCATACAGTTATCTCAATTAAAAGAGATATGGGAACAGATAAAAAAGTAAAAATTGAAGGAGATGAATTTACACCACAAGAGATTTCAGCAATGATTCTTCAAAAATTGAAAACAGATGCAGAAAATTATTTGGGACAAAAAGTTACAGAAGCTGTTATAACAGTTCCAGCATATTTTAGTGATAGCCAAAGACAAGCAACAAAAGATGCAGGAAAAATAGCAGGACTTAATGTTTTAAGAATAATAAATGAGCCAACAGCAGCAGCTCTTGCATATGGAATGGATAAAGAAGAAACAGACCAAAAAATAATGGTATATGACTTAGGTGGAGGTACATTCGATGTATCTATACTAGATATTGGTGATGGAGTATTCGAAGTTTTGGCAACAAGTGGTAATAATAAATTAGGTGGAGATGACTTCGATGAAAGAATAATGAAATATTTAGTAGAAGAATTCAAAAAAGAACAAGGAATAGATTTAAGCACAGATAAAATGGCTATGCAAAGACTAAAAGAAGCAGCAGAAAAAGCTAAAATAGAATTATCTGGTGTAGGACAAACAAACATCAACTTACCATTTATTACAGCAGATAGCACAGGACCAAAACACTTAGATGTAACATTAACAAGAGCAAAATTCGAAGAATTAATCAGAGATTTAATTGATGCTACAACAGGACCTGTAAACCAAGCATTAAAAGATGCTGGATTAACAGCAGATAAAATAGACCAAGTTTTATTAGTTGGTGGTTCTACAAGAGTCCCAGCCGTACAAGAAGCAGTAAAAAGAATAACAAATAAAGAACCTAATAAAGGAATAAACCCAGATGAATGTGTTGCAATTGGTGCAGCAATCCAAGGTGGTGTTTTATCAGGAGATGTTAAAGATCTAGTTTTATTAGATGTAACACCATTATCATTAGGTATTGAAACTTATGGTGGAGTATTTACAAAATTAATTGAAAGAAATACAACAATACCAACTAAAAAATCACAAGTATTCTCAACAGCAGCAGATGGTCAAACAAGTGTTGAAGTTCACGTATTACAAGGTGAACGTGAAATGGCTGCATACAATAAAACATTAGGAAGATTCCAATTAACAGGAATACCACCAGCTCCAAGAGGAATTCCACAAATTGAAGTTACATTTGATATAGATGCAAATGGTATAGTTCACGTATCTGCAAAAGATATGGCAACAGGAAATGAGCAAAATGTTTCTATAACAGCAAGCACAAACCTTTCAGAAGATGATATTCAAAAAGCTGTTAAAGATGCAGAAGCACATGCAAGCGAAGATAAAAAGAGAAAAGAAGAAGTTGAAGTTAAAAATAATGCTGAAAGTTTAGTATATAGTAGCCAAAAAACTTTAGATGAATTAGGAGATAAAATAAGTGGCGAAGAAAAAGCAAAAGTAGAAGCAGAAATAGAAAATGTTAAAAAAGCATTAGAAACAAATAATGTTGATACAATTAAAGAAGCAACAGAAAAATTAACAACTGTATTCTATCAAATATCAGAACAATTATATAAACAAAATGCAGCAGCAAATGGAGCAAATGCAGCTGGAGCAGAAGGACAAAATGCAACAGGTGCTGGAACAGATAATAATGGAAATGTTTATGATGCAGATTATAAGGTAGAAGATAACGGAGACAACAAATAATAATTAAATGAAGTGTGAAGTGTGAGGTGAGAAGTGTGAAAAATATGGAAAAGACTGCGAAGCCTTGACCATATAAATCACACTGCCCACTTCCCACATCTTTTTAATTATTTGTGTAATAATTAGATTATTATAGAAACAATTAAAAAACGAGGAGGCATTTAAAAAAATGGCAAATAAAAGAGACTTTTATGAAATTTTAGGTGTAGAGAAAACAGCAACAGATGAAGAACTAAAAAAAGCATATAGAAAATTAGCAAAAAAATATCACCCTGATGCAAATCCAGATAATAAAAAAGAAGCAGAAGAAAAATTTAAAGAAGTGTCAGAAGCATATGAGACATTATCTAATCCGCAGAAAAGAAAAATGTATGACCAATTTGGCCCAGATGGACCACAAGGCTTTGGAGGAGGAAACCCAGGAGGCGGATATTATTCATATTCTACATCAGGATTTGATGGCTTTTCTGATTTTGGAGATTTAGGAGATATATTTTCATCATTCTTTGGAGGAGGCTTTGGTGGAAGAACTTCTAGAACTAAAAATGGCCCTAAAAAAGGAAGAGATTTAAAATACAGTATGAATATAACATTTGAAGAATCTTATTTGGGAGTAGAAAAAGAAATAGCAATTAATAGAGATGAAGAATGCCCAACATGTCACGGAAACAAAGCAAAACCAGGAACTAAAGTAGAAACTTGTAAGGCATGTAATGGAACAGGAACAATAAGACAGACTGTTTCTACAATACTTGGACAAATGCAAACAACAAAAACTTGTCCTAATTGTAATGGAGAAGGAAAAGTAATTCAAGAAAAATGTACTGAATGTAAAGGCAAAGGAAAAATAAGAAAACCAGTCAAAATAAAAGTAAAAATACCAGCTGGGATTTCAGATAATCAGACAGTAGTATTAAGAGGAGAAGGAGAACCAGGAGAAAAAGGTGGACCCAAAGGAGATTTATACATAGTTGTAAATATTAAAAGACACAGTGTATTTTCTCGTAATGGAGACAATGTAATTTGCCAAATACCAATCACATTTACACAAGCTACTCTTGGAGCAGATTTAAAGATTCCAATGGTGGATGGAAAAGAGGAAATATATAGAATTCCAGAAGGAACTCAGACAGGAACTAAATTTTCTATAAGAGGAAAAGGATTTAAAGCAGTAAATGGAAATTGGAATGGGGACTATATATTCACTGTTGTAGTTCAAACTCCAAAGAGATTAACAGCAGAGCAAAGAGAGCTACTAAATCAGCTTGCAAAAACTATGAATGAACAGCCACCAGTAAAGAAAAGAGGAATATTTGGATAGACAATAAAGTGACAATGTGCTAAAATATATATAGATGTAATATTTATGTATTGGAACATATTCCACGAAATATCTTATAGAACTAATAGATAATTATTAGTATATTACATTAAATTTAAGTAGAAGTTTCTTCTACTTAAATTTTTATAATGCAAAAGGAGAAATGAGTATGTGGAACAATTATTTTGCACAAATAAGAAAAAAATATAGCATGAGGGTAAGCCAAAAAAATCCATTAGTAATAAACTTGGATGGCAAAGATGCAACTAAAAATAAAATGCTTAATTTAGTAATAAACCATGAAAATGGATTCTTACAGAATATGCAAAGAACAGTAGAATTTTTTACTAGAAAGTACAATTGTATTTCAATATTTGGTGCAGATGAAGTAAGTTTTATATTTTTAAATCCAACAAAATTAGTATCAGATTTGAATTCGGATAAAAATTATTATTCTAATGAGATACTTGCAGTATTTTCACAATATTTTTTTGATTACTTTAACAATGAAACTAGCAAAGAAAAAATTTTTTGGCATGGAAAGTGCTTTTCAATTCCACAAGAAAAAGTAAAATCCTATATAAAATATAAGCAAGAATTAATTAAAAATGTTGTTACAACTTATTTTTTAAAAAGAAAAGGAATAAATAATGCAGGAAAAATTAAATCCAAAGAAAGAATAGAAAAGTGTAAAGAATATAAGGAAGAATATGCTAAGATATCAAATATAGAAAATGGAATATTGTATTTAAATGGAGATAGGATTGATATTCAGGAATATTTAAATGGAAATATTAAAAAAATAGAAGCTTTAGAAAAAAATAAAAATTTAGATTATTTTGATATAACCCAATGGAATGAAGAATAGGAGAATTTTAATGCCAAAATTTTTTGTGAAAACTGAACAATTAAATGATAATAAAATAACAATAGTAGGAGAAGATGTAAAACATATTAAGAATGTTTTAAGATTAAAAGTAGATGATAATATACAAATATGTAATTTAGAAACATCAATAAATTATACTTGCGGAATTTCTAAAATAAATAGTGATAATATAGAATGTATAATATTTAATGAAACTAGTTCTAATTGTGAATCTAATGTGCAAATTAGCATATTTCAAGGCTTACCAAAAGCTGATAAAATGGAATTAATAATTCAGAAAAGTGTTGAACTAGGAGCATATGAAATTACACCAATAGAAATGAAAAGATGTGTTGTAAAGTTTGATGAAAAAACAAAGAACAAAAAAATAGAAAGATGGCAAAAAATTTCAGAAGTTGCTGCAAAACAAAGTGGAAGAGATATTATTCCTAAAGTTAATAATATTATAAATGTCAAAAATGTTTGTAATTTAATCCAAAATTATGATATAGTATTATTGGCTTATGAAAATGAGCAAACTAATACATTAAAAGATGAACTATTAAAAATAAAGAATAAAATTAGTAACAAAATAAATATAGGAATTATAATAGGTCCAGAGGGTGGAATAGATAAAGAAGAAGTAGAATTGTTAAAAAATAGTGGCGCAAAAGTAATAACTTTAGGGAAACGAATTCTAAGAACAGAAACAGTAGCATTGGCAATGACAAGTGTTATAATGTATGAACTAGAAGATTTAGGAGGAAATATATAAATGAAAAAGGAAATGGTAGAAAAAATAGAAAGTGAAATTACACAAAAAACAAAACTACCAGATGATATAAAAGAACAGGCAAGAAAAAATATTTTTACAAATATCATAATTGCAATTATTGCAATATCATATTTTATATTTTTAATATTAGGAAGTGCTGGAAGTACAAAAAATGTTCGTATAGTGGACTTTAATATTTTCAGTATTATTATTTTAGGATTAGCAATTTGCCTATTTGAAATTGCATATAAAAAAGATAACGGAGCAATTGCAATGTATGGAGTAGAAGCTTTAACAATTGCACTTACAACATTATTTTTACCTTATGTAATTTTTGAAGTTAGTGAAGCTCATAAAAAATATTATCTAATGGTAAGTTCTTATATAGGAATTTATTACATAATAAAATGCATATATATATCAGTAAAAACAAAGAAAAAATATCTAGAGGAAACTAGCGATATAAAGGAAATTGTAAAAAAGGAAAATAAAAGAAGAAATGTCCAATACGAAGAGGAAAAGACAGAAGATACTCAAAAAGTTATAGAAAAAGTAGAAGAAGATAAAAAAGAAAACTTAAAAAGTGAAGAAAAAGGACAAATAGAAGAAGTAAAAAAAGAGAAAAAGCCAGCTAAAAAAGAAAACAAAACAACCAAGGCTAAGAAGACTACTGAATCTACAAAAAAGTCAGATAAATCAGATAAAAAAGAAGAAACTAATACTCCAAAAAGAAGAGGCAGACCTAAAAAAGAAGAAGTAAAAGAAACAAAACAAAATACAGAAAGTACAGTTAGTAAAACAAAAAGCATTAAGAAAAAAGAAAGCATAAAAAAAGAAATAAAAGAAGAAAGTAAACCTAAAAAAAGAGGTAGACCTAAAAAACAAGAAACCGTACAAAAAGAAACAAAAGAGAAAGAACAAAAAAATAATAATGTGCCTAAAAAAAGGGGAAGACCAAGAAAGGTGGTAACAGCAAATGATTAAAAGCATGACAGGATATGGAAGAAGCATATTTGAGAATGAGGGAAGAGAGTACATAGTAGAAATTAAATCTGTTAATAATAGATTTAATGATATAAGTATAAAAATGCCAAGAAGCTTAAACTATCTAGAAGATAGAATAAAAAAAGAGATTTTAAATTCTGTATCTAGAGGAAAAATAGATGTATTTATTACATTTAACAATAATAGTGATTTAGGAAAAAACATAAAATTAAATACAGACATAGCAAAAAAATATATAAATGAATTGAAAAAATTATCTAAAGAAGCGGAAATTATAGATAATATAAATATAATGGATATATCTAAATTTCCAGATGTTTTAAATATAAAAGTAGAAGAAGAAGCAGAAGAAGTTATAGAAAAAGAATTATTTATTGCTTTAGATCAGGCAATAAAAAGTTTTATAGAAATGAGACAAGTAGAAGGAAATAAAATAAAAGAGGACTTAGAAAAGAGAATAGATACAGTTTCAGAAAAAATCAAGCAAATTTCTAGTATTTCTACTGGACTTGTAGATGAATATATAGTAAAATTAGAAACAAGGATAAAAGAACTTTTAAAAACAGATGTAGTAGATGAATCTAGATTAGCACAAGAAGTAGTTATTTATTCAGACAAGTGCTCTGTAGAAGAAGAAATAACAAGACTTAAAAGTCATATTTCACAATTCTTAAATTTATTAAATTCAGAGATTGCAATAGGAAAAAAACTAGACTTTTTAATTCAAGAAATGAATAGAGAAACAAATACAATAGGTTCAAAAGCAAACAATTTAGAAATAACAAACTTTGTTGTGGATATAAAGACTGAGCTAGAGAATGTACGTGAACAGATTCAAAACATAGAATAAAAATGTAGGGACAGGCCCTGTGTCTGCCCGTAAAAAGTATATAATACTATTTAGTATTTGTGTAATAAAAATAAATAGCACAAAATTTGCAAAGGCAAATTTTGAAAGGAGATGAATTAATGCAATTAATAAATATAGGTTTTGGAAATATTGTTTCTGCAAATAGAATAATATCAATTGTAAATCCAGATTCTGCACCAATAAAAAGATTAGTTCAAGAAGCTAAAGATAGCAAAATGGCAGTGGATGCAACTTCTGGAAGAAGAACGAGAGCAGTTATAATAATGGATTCAGGACATATAATATTATCTGCTGTTCAACCAGAAACAGTAGCATCAAGATTAGATAAAGATATAACTAAAGAAGATGTAGAAGATAACAATTAAAAATTAATAAAGGAGATTGATTAGAATGATAATAAAACCAACAGTTACAGACTTATTAAAAATATTTAATAACAGATTTGAATTAGTAATAGTTACTTCAAAAAGAGCTAGACAAATTGCTGCAGGAAGCCCAGTACTTACAAAGGTAAATGAAAAATCAACTGTTACACTTGCTGCAAATGAAATTGCAGAAGGAAAGGTGGTAAAATGCTAGTATTACTATCTGGAGTATCAGGTGCAGGAAAAGATACAATAAAAAAAGAACTTTTAAAAAGAATGAACAATGTTACAACAATGCCATCTTATACAGATAGAAGTCCAAGACCAGGAGAGACAAATGGAGGAGTATATAACTTTGTAACGACAGAAGAATTTGAACAAAAAATTAGAGAAAATGAATTCTATGAGTATTCTGTTCACCATGAACATTACTATGGAACTTCTAAAAAAATACTAAATGAGGCTATGAAGGCTGGTAAAATAATAGTTAAAGACATAGAAGTTAATGGAACAGAAAATTTAATGAGATTATTAAAAGATGATACAAAAATAGTAACAATATTTTTAAGAGTTCCAAAAGAAGAACTAAGAAGAAGATTAGAACATAGAATAGAAAAAGCAAGTATAAAAGAAATAGAACTAAGGCTAAATAGATTTGACTATGAAGAATCAAAAATAGGAATATATGATTATGTTTTAAAAAATGACGACTTAGAAAAAACAGTACAAATAATTATGACAATAATTGAAAATGAATATAAATTAGCAAATGGAAGATAAACAAAAAAGAGGTTTGAATATATAATTAAAATAGAATTATATATTCAAACCTCTTTGAAATTTTAAATAATGTAGAGTAGGGGCGTATTGCATACGCCCAAAATTTAAATATGTTGTAAATGCTGTAGGGGTCGCTGTCATCGGTGCACCGTAGAAATTGCATATAATGAAATAATTTTTGTATAAGTAATGTTAAATTTAAAAAAAATTAATGTTTTTTTAGAAAATAAGTGCTATAATACTAATAAGTTGAAGGCGCTTGATTCGCAGATGCATCTGCGAATTTCGGAAAAATAATGTAATATACAATATGATGTTAGAATAGATATAAAAATTATATACAAAAATGTAAAAAAAAGGTTTTAATTATAATAGAGAGTAGAAAAAGGGGGAGTGGTTATGAAGAAATTAATTTTAAAATTAAAAATTATTATGACTAATATCTCAAGAATAATAATGAGCTTCTTATTTATAAATTTAAACTTCTCACTTGCTAATAAAGTTTTGGGAGCAACTATAGGAGATGTGACACAACTTCAAATAACTTGTTATGACACTGGACCAAGAGAAACACTATCAACAAATACATTTACGTTAAAAAATGTATTAATTATATTAGTACCAGCAGCAATTATAATAGGAGTTATTATTTCGATTGTAAAGAGAAGAAAAAACAAATCAAAAAAGGAGAAAAAAGATGTTAAAAAAGGTTAAATTACCTGGATTAATATATGAAATGACTACTTTATGTAATTTAAAATGTAAATATTGTTATAATTACTGGAAAAAGGAAAATGATAATATAATAGATATTGAAAAATATAATCCAAAAAAAACATTAAAACAATTTATGAAATCTGTAAAATGTGATGAAATAACATTTTCTCGGTGGCGAGCCAACAATTAATTTTCAAGAATTATTAGATTGTATTATGTATGTTAAAGCAAGAAATAAAAAGGTTACTATTATTACAAATGCAACTTTGCTTGATAGTGAAAAAATAAAATTATTAGCTAAATTAAAAGTTGATTTAATAGAGATAACAATAAATTCATACAATAAAGAAATTCACGAAACTATAAATGAGATGAAAGGTTCTTTTGAAAAGAGTATAGAATCCATTAAAGAGATTATTGAAAATGGAATAGAAGTAGTTGTTCCAATAGTTATAACTAAATATAATGTGAAAGATGTAGAAAAAACATTAGAATTTATATATAATTTAGGGATTAAAAGGATAATGATTAATAGATATAATATTGGCGGAAACGGATGTAATGAATATAATGATATTTTAGCTGATTTTGAAGAGTTGCAAAATGCATATAAACATTGTCAAGAATTTGCTGAAAAATATAATTTGAAGTTGTATTCTTTAGTATGTACACCCCATTGTGTGTTAGACCCAGACGACTATCCTAATATAGTATTTTCAAATTGTGGAGTTAATAATTTAAATAGGAGATATACTTTAACAAGAGATGGAAATATTAGATATTGTAATCATTCTCCAGAAATATTAGGAAATATATTTGATAATGAAATGATAGATATTTTAAAGTCGAATAAACTAAAACAATGGGCAGAAATTGAACCAGTATTTTGCAAAAACTGTAATAAAAAAAATATATGTCAATATGGATGTAGAGCTGCTTCACAACAAATGGGATATGGCTTAAAAAAAGAAGATCCAATAGTATCTATATATAAAATATAATTTTTGTTATAGCACCAAAAAAGGTGCTATACTGTTTTTTATATACTAGGAAATGAGAAATTTCCTAACTTTATACTGGTAAATCTATTTTAGAATCTTTTTTTCTTTGTCTAAACAATGTAATCTTATTACCAATTACCTGAATAACTGCAGAGTTTGTGCTTTCAGCTATCTCGAAAGATAAAGCTTTAGCAGAATCAGGGGCTGTTTCCAAAACAGTTATTTTAATTAATTCTCTTGCTTCTAAAGCATCGTTCAATTGTTTAATTAAATTATCATTTATACCATTTTTTCCAATTTGAAAAATAGCATCAATATTATTTGCTAATCCTCTTAAATACGCTCTTTGTTTACTAGTCATATAATTCTCCTTTTAAAATTTTACTTAGGTTTAAATTAGTTGTGTGTAGTAGAAACTTTTGAAGTGAGATGTGGGAGGTGAGAAAAAGAAAACACTGAGAAGTCTTAATATTGCAAATCACATTTCCAACTTCACACTGCACACAGCAATATTTTAGTACAAATTTAACTAAAAATCAACAGTTGATTATTGTTAATAATAAACATTTTTGATATACTAATAAATAAGGTGAAAAAATGATAGCAGAGGTAATAATAAATACAATAGCAAAAGAATTAAATAAAACATACGATTATATAGTTCCAGCTTCAATAGAAAAGGATATAAAAATAGGCTCTAGAGTTTTTGTGCCTTTTGGCAGAACAAAACAAGAAGAAGGATTTGTTCTAAACTTAAAAGGAAGTTCTGAATTTGCAAATAAAGAGATAACAAAACTAGAAGATAATATCTTAAATAAGAAAAATATAGATCTTGCCAAAATAATGTCAAAAAGGTATTTTTGTAATATATCAGATTGCATAAGGCTTATGCTACCACCCGGAAACGCTACTAAAAAAATGCAAAATAGAATAAAAGATAAAACTGCAAATTTTGTATATTTAAAAAAAGAGATAGAAGAAATAGAATTCGATATAGAAGAAGGAAATATAAAATCGGAAAAACAAAAAAGATTACTTACATTTCTATTTGAAAATGAGGGAATACATATTTCAGATTTGGAAATATTAACAGATACATCTAGAAGTATAATCAAAACTTTAGAGAAAAATGGATATATAGAAATTGAAGCCCAAAAAGTTAGAAGAAATCCATTCGAACATAAAGACATAGAAAAAGATAAGCCACTTAAATTAACAGAAGAACAACAATTAGCTTATGATAAAATAAGTACAAGCAATTATAAAGAATTTTTAATATATGGAGTGACGGGGTCACGGTAAAACAGAAATATATTTACAGTTAATAGAAAATGTAATTAAACAAAATAAAACTGCGATAGTATTAGTTCCTGAAATATCATTAACTCCTCAAATGGTAGACAGATTTTTAGCAAGGTTTGGCGATTGTATTGCAGTACTTCATAGCAAACTTTCGCAAGGAGAGAGATATGATGAATGGCAAAAAATTAAAGAAAATAAGGCTAAAATTGTAATTGGTGCAAGGTCTGCAATATTTGCACCAGTAGAAAACTTAGGAATTATAATAGTTGATGAGGAACATGATTCATCATATAAATCAGAAATGGCTCCGAGATTTAATGCAAAAGATATTGCAATGTATTTAGCAAAACAAAATAATATTCCATTAGTTCTTCGGAAGTGCAACACCATATATTGGAACATTTGAAAAAGCAAAGCAAGGAAAAATAGAACTAATTACACTTACTAAAAGAGCAAACAAATCTAAACTTCCAGATGTAAATATAATAGATTTAAGGCAAGAGCTTGCAAATGGAAACAGATCTATTATAAGTAACAAATTATATGAAGAAATAGAAAAAAATATAAAAAACAAAGAACAAACTATATTATTCTTAAACAGAAGAGGGTTTTCAACTTTTGTAATGTGTAGAGATTGTGGCTATACTGCCAAATGTAGAAGATGTAATATAAGTTTAACATACCATGAATATTCTAACACTTTAAAATGTCATTATTGTGGATATGAAATTAAAAACTTACAGACATGTCCAAGTTGTAAAAGTAAAAATATTAGATATTTTGGAACTGGCACAGAAAGATTACAAAATGAAATACAAAAATTATTTCCAAGTGTAAGTACAATAAGAATGGATATAGATACTGTAAGTAAAAAAAATTCTCATGAAGAAATCTTAAGTAAATTCAAAAATGAAAATATAGATATATTAATAGGTACACAAATGGTAGTAAAAGGACATCATTTCCCAAATGTTACACTAGTAGGAGTAATTGCAGCAGATAATAGTTTAAATATTGAAGATTATCGAGCTAATGAGAGAACATTTGATATACTTACACAGGTTGCAGGAAGAGCAGGAAGAGAAAAAGAGGGAAGAGTAATTATTCAAACATACAATCCAGAAAATTTTGTAATAAAATGTGCAAAACAACAAAATTATGATGAGTTTTATAATACAGAAATAGAACTTAGAAGGCAATTGAAATATCCACCATTTTGCGATATAATATTATTTAATGTTAGCTCAGGGAGCAAAGAGGAAGCGGAAAAAGCTGCAAAAAAATTACATGAAATATTACAAAAGAAAAGCAAAATATATAAAACAAATATAGAAATGTACAAACCAGTTGTAGCACCTATAAGCAAAATAAAAAATAAATACAGGTGGAGAATTATAGGAAAATGCAATTTAAATAGTGCAATTATAAATGCAATAAACAGTACTTTAGATGAATTCTATAAATTAAAATTTAAAAATACGCGAGTTATTGCAGACATAAACCCAAATAATATGAATTAGTAAAAGCGTATTTGAAATATAAAAGCTTTAGAGATGATGCAACGAATCAAAAATAATTAACAATGAAAAGTGAATAGTGAAGAATACAAAACACTTCGCATTTTGAAGGGGGCAATTTATATGGCAATTAGAATAATAAGAGAAGAAGGAGACGAAATATTAAGAAAAAAATCAAGGGAAGTAGAAACAATTGATGAAAAAGTACAAGAATTAATACAAGATATGTTAGACACTATGCATAAACTAAATGGTGTTGGATTAGCTGCTGTTCAAGTGGGAATACTAAAAAGAATTGTAGTTATAGATTTATATGAAGAGGGAGTAGAACCATATATATTAATTAATCCAGAAATAGTAAAAACAAAAGGAGAGCAAACAGTAGAAGAGGGATGCTTAAGCTTTCCAAATAAATTCGCAAAAATAGTAAGACCAAAAGAAGTAACAGTAAGAGCTTTAAATGAAAAAGGAAATAAAATTGAAATAAAAGCAAAGGATTTATTAGCGCAAGCAATAAGTCATGAAGTTGATCATTTAAATGGAGAATTATTTATAGACAAAATAATTCCTGGAACATTAGAAATAGTAACACCAGAGAAAAAGGATTAAAGCAAAGCGACTTGGCATCGCCCTTTGTTCTATATTAGGAAATGAGAAATTTTCTAGTATAAAATATAATGTGAGGTGGGAAGTGAAAAGTGCGAGTTTAAAAATATCCCACATCCCACATCTCACTTCAGATATTAATGAGAAGAAGTTATAGGAGGAAATATGTTGAAAATAGTATTCATGGGAACCCCAGATTTTGCAAGAGATTCACTAGAAGCAATATATAATGCAGGTCATGAAATTCCAGCAGTAGTTACTGTTCCAGATAAACCTAAAGGAAGAGGAATGAAATTAATTCCATGTGAAGTAAAAGAATATGCAATAGAAAACAACATAGAAGTATACCAACCAGAGAAATTAAGGGATAACAAGGAAATAGTAAAAATATTAAAAGATATAAATCCAGATGTAATTTGTGTTGTAGCATATGGGAAAATAATTCCAAAAGAAATACTAGAAATTCCTAAATATGGATGTGTAAATGTTCATCCATCACTACTTCCAAAATACAGGGGCTCAGCACCAATACAATGGGCCATTTTAAATGGCGATAAAGAAACTGGCGTTACAACAATGTACTTAGATGAAGGTATGGATTCTGGAGATATAATCTTGCAAACAGAAACAAAAATAAATAAAGATGAAACTTCTGGAGAATTATGGGATAGACTATCTAAAATAGGAGCAGAATTATTAGTTGAAACATTAGAAAGAATAGAAAATAAAACTGCACCAAGAACAAAACAAAATGATGATTTTACGCTTGCTCCAATGCTTGAGAAATCACAAGCAAAAATAGATTGGGAAAATAAAACCGCGCAAGAAATAAAAAATTTAGTAAGAGGCTTAAATCCAATAATGGGGGCATATGCAATACTTAACGAAAAGAAAATCAAGTTCTGGAAAGTAGATAGCTTAACAATAGACCAATTTATAGACAAATATCCAGAGTTTAAAGAATATGATTATAGATTTGCAGAAATAGACCCAGGAACAGTGCTATATGTAGACAAAAAAGAAGCACTATATGTAATGGCAAAAGATGGAATTTTAAAAATTCTAGAAATGCAAGGAGAAAATGCAAAAAGAATGCCAGCACCAGAATTCTTAAGAGGCAATAAAATAGAAGTGGTAGACAAGTTTGAATAGATGTATGTATACCCAAAAGGCTATGTGTCAAAATTAGACAATTTAATTCCAACAATAAAAGAAATTATTAATAAAACAATAGAAATGACACCTTCAATATTAAAACTAAAACCAGGATAAATTACAAAAATAGAACCTAATATAAAACCAATTATAGCAAAGTATGTATATGACTTTGCTATTTTAAATAGAAAATTAATAAGTACCAAAAATAAAATTCCTCCAATAGCAAGACCAATTCCAATAGGAATTAAAATAAGTATATTTAAATTAGCTATTGCAGAAAGATAGACTTCATATATTCCAAGCATCATAAGTATTACAGTCTTACTAACTCCAGGAATAACAATTCCGGCAGACATTACAATTCCAGCTAATATTAGATGTGAATTAGAATTAAATGTAACAGATACACTTGATGAATTTTCTAAGGCAATTAAATAAATACTAAAAGAAAAGGTAAGTAATAAACATAAAATATGCAGAAGATTCACTTTTTTAATATTAGCTTGTTTAAATACAAATTTAATACTGCCAAGAATTAAGCCAATAAAAACAAAAGAAGTTTCCATATAAAATTTACTAAATGTAAATTGTAATATGTTACCAAACAAAAAAACACCAATAAACGTTCCTATAGCAATTGGAAATATAAATTTTAAATTACCTTTTATATCTTTAAAAAAGTGCAATATACAATCTATAATTTTTTCATATAAACCAAAACAACACAAAAAGACCCCACTACTAATTCCGGGAAGAATTGCACCTGCACCAATTAAAATACCAGCCAATAAATTTTTCATAAAATCTCCTTATTTGTTCCAATTACAATTTATATAATTCTATGCTTTTTTTAAAAAAATATTATAATATTCTAATTTAAGGTTAATCTAATTATAAGAGGTGCGTTTATGTTTAAACCTAAATTAGTGTATTATGAACCAAATGCAGAGAATTATAAACTTGGGAAAGAATTGTTAGATAAGTATAGAAAAGAAGGTGTTAAGTTAATACCGATAGAAAATCATAATAACATAGAAGAATTAAGAAAAAATCCAAATTCAGAATTTGCAAATATGAAGCAAAATATAATTATAGGAGTTAGAAAAACACATAAATTTGTACCAAATCATAAGGTATCAGATTTTCTAGTACCATATACATCTTCTGGTTGTATAGCAATGTGTATGTATTGTTATTTAGTATGTAATTATAACAAATGCTCATATTTAAGAATATTTGTAAATAGAGAAGAAATGTTAGATAAAATAATAAAAGTAGCAAATCAAAGCGAAAAAGAATTGACATTTGAAATAGGGAGTAATAGTGACCTTATTTTAGAAAATACTATAACTCATAACCTAGAATGGACAATAGAAAATTTTAATGCAGAAAAAGGATATCTTACATTTCCAACTAAATTTGATATGGTAGACCCACTTTTAAACCTAAAAAACAAAGAAAAAGTTATAGTAAGAATGAGTATGAATCCGGAAGAAATAATAAATAGAGTGGAATTTGGAACATCAAGATTAAATGAAAGAATAAATGCAATAAATAAATTAAAAGAAGCTGGCTATAAAGTAGGAATATTAATTGCACCAATTATTCTAGTAGATAACTGGAAAGAACTTTATGAAGAATTAATAAAAAAACTATCAGAAGAGTTAAGCAAAAGCGTAAAAAAAGATGCTATATTTGAACTTATATTTATGACGTACAGCTATGTTCACAAAATGATAAACCAAGAGGCTTTTCCTAATGCAATTAA
>OIYV01000545.1_pt1 | contig 21114 bp, 25 predicted proteins | sample 1588251 | NCBI WGS metagenome assembly OIYV01 (sample SAMN03283282) | human gut metagenome | biome: human-associated habitat; material: feces | host: Homo sapiens | place: Peru | collected 2012
TTCAATATAAATTCAAAAGAAAAAGAACTAAAAAAACAAGGTGGAACAACATCAGAAAAATCAAAACAAGAAAACAAAAAACAAAGCAAAATAAAAACTCAAAAAGATAAAAAGCAAAGTGAAACAAAAAAGCAAAGCAAAACAAAATCAAAACAAGAAGAGAAAAGCAAAACAAATACAAAAAATGAAAAACAAAAACCAAAAGATACAATCGAAATAGAAGACCTAAAAGAAACAGCAAAAAAAATAAAAGAAAAAACAAAAGAAGTTCTAGAAGACGTAAAAGACAAAAGCAAATCCTACACAAAAAGTGAAAAAAAAGAGGGAAGAGCCCTGTCAGTAGTATGCTATCTCTTACCACCAATTCCATACTTTCTAGAAGAAAAAAATAAATTCGTAAAATTCCACGCTGCCCAAGGAATGAACTTACTTTTTGTAACAGTAGTCTACTGGATTCTAATAACATTCATAAAATCTCTAATCAAAATAAAAGTAGCCTGCGAAAGCCTAGGACTACTGACCTACCAAGAATACTGCGAAATAACACCAACCTGGATAGAAAAACCATTAAACATGCTATCTATAATATTCGCAGTATATGCCATCATAGGAATAATCTATGCACTACAAGGAAAAGCCAAGGAACTTCCAGTACTAAATAAACTAAAAGTATTTAAATAAAAGGAGAATTAACTAATGGATGAAAATATAAAAAAACTAGTAGAAACCCTAACAAATAAAAATCAAACAATATCAACCATGGAATCCTGTACTGGTGGAGCCCTAGCAAGCGCCATAACTAACGCCCAAGGATCAAGTTTAATATTTAAATTCGGCGCAGTAACATATTCAAACGAGTTCAAAATAAAAATGGGCGTACCAGAAGAAACAATAAAAAAATACTCAGTCTACAGTAAAGAAACAGCAATAGAAATGAGTAAAAAAATTCAAGCCTTCACAAACTCAGACTTCGCCGTAGGAATCACTGGAAAAATAAACTCACCAGACCCAAACAATAAATTTGGAAATGACAACGAAATATTTATAAGTATTTTCCAAAAAGAAACAAACATCTGCGAAACCATATTCCTAAAAGTAGAAGAAAAACCAAGAGAAGAAGTAAAAAATGAAATTGTAAATATAACAATAAAAAAATTATTAGAACTATTATAAGGAGGAAAACCATGTCAAATAAAAGAGATAATTATTTAAACTGGGATGAATACTTCATGGCCATAGCAAAACTTTCATCAATGAGAAGTAAAGACCCATCAACCCAAGTCGGAGCCTGCATAGTAAGCCAAGAAAACAGAATACTATCAATCGGTTACAACGGAACCCCAAACGGCTTCCACGATGATGAATTTCCATGGCTAAGAGAAGGCACACCACTAGAAACCAAATACATGTATGTAGTCCACGCTGAAAGAAACGCCATATTAAACTACCGCGGTTCAAGAAAAGACTTAGAAAACTCAAAAATATATGTAGATCTATTCCCATGTAACGAATGCGCCAAAGAAATAATCCAATCAGGAATAAAAGAAGTAATATATCTATCAGACAAATACAAAGACACAAACGAAGTAATCGCATCAAAAAAACTATTTGACACCTGCAAAGTAACCTACAGAAAACTAGAAAACATAAACGAAAACAAAATAACTATAGACCTAAAAAATATCTAAAAACATTGAAAAATAGCATAAAATATGTAATAATAGAAAAGACAAAAACATTCAGGGGGAAGTATGAAAGAAAAAGACTATACAATAACAATAAAAGCATATTTAATAAAATATTATGGTTTTCCAAAAGAAGTAGCAGAAAACATAACACATAAACAACTCCAAGCACTACTAGACATAAAACCAGTAAAAAATCAAAAAAGAACAAATGAAAACATCGCAAAGGGAAAAATATTAAAAGTAAAAGATACCCAAAATAACATCGCATACTATACAAACCCATTTGCAGTAAACTACGAAAAACAATTAGAAATAATAAAAGAAAATCAAAAAATACAACTAGAAACGTGCAATGACAAAACCACAAAAAGAAAAGAAAAACTAACAAAAGAAAAGATAAGAAGTCTAAAAACATATAACTTATTACTAGAACTAGAAAATCTAAAATTAGAAAAAGACTATCACACAACAAGACTAATAATAAAAGAACTAAAATTAAGACCAAAAAGTCACAAAAAAGAAAAACAAGAAAAAGTAAGAAAAAAAGAATTCAGAAAGGAAGTATACAATGGTAAATATTAAAGAAAATGAAAAACTAAGTATAAAAAACCATAGTTGTGCTCATCTTCTAGCCCAAGCAGTAAAGCACCTTTATCCAGAGGCAAAATTTTGGGTTGGACCAGTAATAGATTCAGGATTTTATTATGACATAGATTTAGGAGAAAACGTAATAAAAGAAGAAGACCTTCCAAAAATAGAAAAAGAAATGAAAAAAATATCAAAAGACGGAAAAAGAATCTATAGAGAAGAACTAACTAAAGAAGAAGCCCTAGAAAAGTTTAAAAACGATCCATATAAAATAGATTTAATAAACAACATGGACGAAAAAGAAGTAATATCTTGCTACACACAAGGAGACTTCACAGACCTATGCCGTGGTCCACACGTAGAAACCGTAAAAGAACTAAAACACTTCAAACTACTAAAAGTATCCGGCGCATACTTTAAAGGAGACTCAAAAAACAAAATGCTCCAAAGAATATACGGAATATGCTTTGACACAGAAGAAGAACTAGAAAAATACCTAAAACTCCTAGAAGAAGCAAAAGAAAGAGACCATCGCAAAATAGGTAAAGAACAAGAAATATTCATGAATGATGACTTAGTCGGAAGAGGCTTGCCAATGTTCTTACCAAACGGATACATAATATGGGAAAATCTAGAAAACTATATCAAAGGAAAAGAAAGAAAATTAGGATATAAACACGTTCTTACCCCATGCGTAGGAAATGTAGAATTATATAAAACAAGTGGACACTGGGATCACTACAAAGAAAATATGTTCCCAGCCATGGAACTAGATGGAGAAAGTTTTGTCCTAAGACCAATGAACTGCCCACATCACATGATGATTTACGCTAACACCTTACATTCATACAAAGAACTACCAATAAGAATCGGAGAAATAGCCCATGACTTTAGATATGAAGCAAGTGGTGCAGTAAAAGGTATCGAAAGAGGAAGACACTTCTGCCAAAATGATGCCCATCTATTCGTTACCCCAGAACAAATAAAATCAGAATTTAAAAATGTCGTAGACCTAATATTCGACGTTTACAAAGACTTCAACATCACTGATTACAGATGCATCCTATCATTAAGAAACAAAGAAGACAAAGAAAAATATCACCCAGATGACCAAATGTGGGACAAAGCCGAAAATGAACTAAGAGAAGTACTAAGCGATTTAGGAATAGATTACACCGAAGAAATAGGAGAGGCCGCTTTCTACGGACCTAAACTAGATGTTAACGTAAAACCAGCCGTAGGAAACGAAATAACCCTTTCAACCTGTCAATTAGACTTTTGCTTACCAGAAAAATTCGACTTAAAATATGTAGACAAAGATGGAATCAAAAAAACACCAGTAGTGCTACATCGTGCTATACTAGGATCACTAGATAGATTTATGGCCTACATTCTAGAAGAAACAAAAGGAGCATTACCACTTTGGCTCGCACCAATCGGAGTTAATATAATTCCCGTAAACAATGAATATCATCTAGAATATGCAAAACAAATAAAAGACGAACTAGAAAAAATAAACATAAGAGTAAACCTAGACGATAGAGATGAAAAATTAGGTTACAAAATGCGTGAAGCCCAAATAAAAAAATACCCATATAACCTAATACTAGGACAAAAAGAAAAAGACGAAGAAACAATAAGTTATAGAAAACACGGAAGTGAAGAAACAATAAAATTAACTCTAAAAGAGTTTAAAGAACAACTAATTAAAGAAATAGAAACAAAGGAATCAAAATAAGATTCCTTTTAAAATGCAATAAATAAAACAATAAAAAAAGCCCCAATAAGGCTAAAACTATTCCGTAACTTCTTTAACAGAACCATCTTGTAAAGTTAAAGTATATTTAGTAGCAGAACAAACAATATCATTAGATTTAGCACAACTACAACTAAAATCCTTAACCTTATAATCTTTTAATATTGTACTTTTTTTGCTAGTATCATACGAACTTTGTTTAACTACATGACCATCTTTATAGATATAATAAACATTAAAATTAGCATCAGAAGTTAAAAAATTATCAGTTATCTTTACTTTCTCAATTTCACTTTCCTTAATATTTAACTTTTCAATTTTTAATCCAGAATCAGCATCAGCTTTAGTAGGATTATTTTCACCTCTTGCAAAATTAAGCATACCCATCCAAGAATCTACTTTATCTAATCCATCACCACTATGATCTTTAGGAATGACTTGATAAAGTTCCCCATTATAAGCATAGATAATTATATTCATATATCCAATTGCATAAATATTTACAGCGCTTTTCTCATTATTATCTTCATCATATGTAATATAATTATTACTACTAGAATTTTTTAATTTTTCCTCCAAATCTTTAAACTTATTCTTCAAAGTATTATACTTCTCATTAACAGCACTCAGTTTAGAATCCTTATCAGGCACAACAACAAACTTGTCATAATAAACATATCCTCCTAAACCCAACAGCAATATTACTAGTATAACTATCGTAACTATAAATCCCGTCCTTTTCTTCTCCATATTAAAACTTCTTTCTTTATTCTATAACTTAATTATACCTTAATACTTGCCCAAGTCAAGGCTTTTATTTACTAACAATCCAAAAAAAAGATGAAGTTTTTCATCATCTATTTAGCCCTTAATAAAATGTTTTTAACTCTCCATCTTTCATATGAACACTATATTTATCTAAATACTTTTGCACCTCATCTTTTGTAGCCTTTTTACCATTTAATATATATCCGTATTTATCCGTAGTAAGTGAAGAATAATCAAATAAATTATCATTAATAACCACAACTTGACCACCTTGTCCACCACGTCTAATATTATTAAGTTTATATATCTCTTCCTTTTTACCATTTTCATATTTCATAATAACATCATTATCTACATAATAAACTTTGTCATTATATAATTGAAACATTCCAGAAGTACTTCTTCCCTCATTATAATTAATCTCCGCAATAAAGGTACTTTTATCAGACTCTAAATCATACAAATACCATTTCTCATTAGCATTCTCTTTATTACTAACTTTTTGGCCATATAGAATCTTTCTTTCCTTATCATAAAAACTTATATTTGATTCAATATTCTTTAATAAAGTTTTTTTCTCTTTTGTATCTAAATTATAACTTTTGAAAAACGTAGTAGCGGCTCCACCATCATCCCAGTGGTGATAATACATTAAATTACCATTAATAACCAAATCTATAATACCACTTTGCTTAAATTCTTTTTTAATATCAGAGTAACTAGTAGCATTTACATTAAGTGTATATAAATAACTATCCCTTTCTTTATTCCATCCAAATGAATTCATTGTAAAATATATAGTATCATCTTTTAACGCACCCTTATCAGCATAAGCAAGTCCAACAAAATTATTCTCATCCGAGTAGCATTTCTCTTCATACTTTATCCATTCAACACTATTAAAATCTTTTGTACTTAAATCAATATACCTAAACGCATCATCATCTGAATAATAAAGTCTATTATTATATTCTCCAAAAACTTCATAATGTGCACTGTTGTTAGCAGCCTCATACCACTGACCATTAACTTTTATGGCTAAAAGATTATTTTCATCACCATTTCCTGTAAATATCTCTTTACTATCTTCATATTTTAAAACTTCCTCTTTAGTATCCTGCTTTTTTTGTGTAGACTCGCCATTAAAATTAATTATTCCCTTTTGGTAGCAGATATAACCTCCAAGCCCCAAAACCAAAACAACTAATATAATTATCGTAACTACTAATCCCTTATTTTTCTTTTCCATATTAAAATTCCTCTCCTTATTTTGCACCTTAATTATACATATCACATATCTAACTGTCAACTTTTTTCTCTAAAGTTTAGAAATTTATCAATTCTATAACAACCCCAAAATATAGAAAATCCTTGAAAAATTAGGAAAAAAGTGGTATACTATGCACAAAAAAAGGGGAGGGTTCCTTTATGAAAATAACCAACATATCAGAAAAGAAACTAAAAACTCTAGAAAAACTAGAACTTCCACCAAACGTCCTAGTAACAGAATCAGAAATATATATCTATGAACAAAAAGAAAAATGGGACAAAAGCAAAGAAGTCTTCAAAAAACTATTCATAACCGAAGGAGAAATATTCAGTAACAAACTATATACAGTAAATGAACTAATAGAAAAGAAAGAACAAATAAACATCGAAGAATTAATTTACCCCAAAAGACTAATGTCAGTAAAGGGAAAAATATCAGGATTCACATATCCATATATAGACAACATAAATCTAGAAGAAGTCCTAGAAAGTAAAGAATTTACATTTGATCAAAAAATAAACTACCTAAAAGAAATTGGACAAATTCTAGAAAAAATGAAAAAAGAAAGAGAATATGGAAGTGTAAAAAACTTCTACCTAAACGATTTACATACAAGTAACTTCATACTAAATAAACAAACAGGAAAAATAAACGCCGTAGATCTCGACAGTGCCAAAATAGCAAACAACTTAGCGCAATCCTCAAAATACCTAACAAAAAATTCCGCTATAATAAACATCCCAAAATATGAAAAACAACCAAATAACATCGGCGGTGTCTTTAAAATAGACGAAAATACAGAAATTTATTGCTACATCGGAGTAATCTTTAAATTCCTATTCAAAGCAAAATTAGAAAGAATATCTCCAGCCAAATTCTATATGTACTTAGAAAAACTAAGTGATTTACACATTCAAAAAGAAATACTAGACAACTTCGCAAGAATTTATCTAGATAAAAACAATGAAAACCCCTATGAACTACTAGAACAACTAAAACCACTAGAAAAATACCAAGAAAACCTAAAAAAAAGAATATAACTAAATAAAACACTTTACCTAAATAAAACTAATATGATAAAATATAATTATAATGAGGTGAGAAAGTGGTAAAAAAACAAATACCCCTAAAAAATTATTTAATTTTAGGAACAATAATAATAGTAACCATGTTAGTGGTCTTATATCTATGCTCTTGGTACAAACAATATAGTGAAAGCAAAGTAGAAAAACCAGTAATAACATCCGTACTAAGAGAAGTTGAATACGATAACCTAAACACAGTACTAAAAGAAAGAGATATATTAATTATGTATATGTGCACAACAAGTGAAAAAGTATGCAAAAACTTCGAAAAAAAGTTCTCCGAATACATAAAAAGTAATAATCTAACCGAAGAAATAATCTATTTAAATCTAGGCTATAAAACCGACGAAAAAAATCTATTAAACAAAGTTTATAACAACTACAAAAGCCAAGATCTAGTAAAAAAAGTATATTCCTATCCAACACTAGTAATATTTAATCAAGGAAAAATTGTAGACGTATTAAGTTCAAACCAAAAGAAAAAAATAACAATAAAACAAATCGAAGAATTCTTAGAAAGTTACGAACTATGATAAATATAGTATTATATGAACCAGAAATACCTACAAATACCGGTAATATAATGAGATCATGTGTTGGAGCTTCTGCAAAACTTCACCTAATAAAACCACTAGGATTTTCCCTAGATGAAAAAAGCGTCAAAAGAAGCGGAGCAAATTATATAGATAAATTAAACTACGAAGTCTACGAAAACTATCAAGACTTTTTAGATAAAAACCAAGGAGAATTCTATTACTTTACAAGATACGGAAAAAAACCACATACATCATTCGACTACAGCGATAACAAAAAAAACATATATCTAATATTCGGAAAAGAATCATCAGGAATACCCAAAGAAATACTAAAAAACCACCTAGATAGATGTATGAGAATCCCAATGACAAAAGACGTAAGAAGTCTAAACCTATCAAACTGTGTAGCAATAGTCTTATACGAAGTACTAAGGCAACAAAACTACAACGATCTCCTAACAAAAGAACCACACAAAGGAGAAAACTATTTAGAAGAATAAAAGATTAGAAAAAGAATTTCTAGTCTTTTTTTAAACCCAAAATAAATATAATTCGACAAAAAAGCCTATTAGTAAAGTATATACTAAACATGGTGATAAAAATGAAATACAAATTCTTAATACCCATAACTCTTTCAATAGTAGTGGGCCTATTCTTTGGAAAAATATTCTTCACAAGTTACGAAGAATCATCAGTAACAGTATTCGATGAAAAATCAAAACTATACATGCTCCAAATCGGAGTATACTCATCCAAAGAAAAAATGAAACAAGCATTCAGCGATTATGAAAAATATTTATATATATCAAACGACGACGGATACCATCTTTATATTGGACTAACAAAAGACAAAGAAATCGCCGCCAAAATAAAAGAATACTATAGAAAAAAAGGCTATAGTATTTACATAAAAGAAAATATAATAAACAACAAATCATTCATATCAGTCCTAACAGAATATGACAAAATAATAAATATAACATCAGAAGAAGATATAAAAGAAGTAGAAAAAATAGTAATATCCGCCTACAAGGAGATGGTTTTAGAAAATGAAACTTAAAGAAGTACCAAAATCAGAAAGACCTAGAGAAAAATTAATAAAATATGGAAAAGAAAACCTATCAGACAGTGAACTTTTAGCGCTCATCATAAAAACAGGAACCAAAGACAAAAGCGCCATAGAACTATCACTAGAACTCCTAAAAGAAATAGAAAACTTAAAAAACTTAAAAGACGCAACATACGAATCTCTAACAAAAATAAAAGGAATAGGTAGTGCCAAAGCAGTAGAACTCCTAGGAATAACAGAACTCTCAAAAAGAATCTACTACCAAAAAACAAACGAAAAAAAAGAAAAATATCAAACCCCCGAAGAAATCTACAACAAAAACAAATATCTATTCGATAACATAAATCAAGAATACTTCTACTGTCTATACCTAAACAATAAAAAAGAACTAATAGAAAGGAAGTTATTATTCATAGGAACCCTAAACAAAAGCCTAGTACACCCAAGAGAAATATTTAAAGAAGCCTACAAACTATCCGCATCCTCTATAGTATGCCTCCACAACCACCCCAGCGGAGATCTCACCCCAAGCAAAAACGACATAGAACTAACAGACAGTTTAGTAAAAATAGGCGAGTTAAACAAAATACCAATAATAGATCACCTAATAATAACAGAAAAAGGCTACTTCAGTTTCTATGAAAATATGAGAAAATAATATGAAAAAAATACACTGGTACTATAAATTTTTAATAATATTTCTAATATTCATGAGCATGTTCTTCATGTTAACAAAAAATATGTCAAATATAGTAAACTCATCAATATACAAAAACTACATGAACTTTATAAGCATACCATTTAACTATATAGAAAAATATAACATATTTAAATACAAAAAAGTAATAAACGAAAACGAAAAAATGAAAAAAGAACTCCTAAAAGAAAAAACAAATAAAATAGATAACCAAATCTTACTAGAAGAACAACAAGACCTAAACGAAATATTAAAAATTGAAGATATCTACGTAGACTACAAAAAAATATATGCCAAAGTAACACATAGAAACAAAATGTATTGGTATAACACAATAACAATAAACAAAGGAAGCAAAGATGGAATCAAAAAAGAAAGCGCAGTCCTAACAGAAAAAGGCCTAATCGGAGAAGTAGAAAACGTAACCAAAGACTTTAGCACAGTAAAACTAATAACATCAAACAAAGAAAATAAAATATCAATAAGAATAAAAGAAAAAACCTATAAACATGGAACCATAATAGGCTACAAAAGCCCTTATTTAAAAGCAGAACTAACAGACGGAGAAAACATAAAAAAAGGCGAGTCAGTAACAACATCAGGCCTAGGAACTATCCCTAAAAATATACCAGTCGGACAAGTAGAAAAAATAGAAAAAGATAAATACCAAGTATCCTACATAGTATACATAAAACCATATCAAGACATAAACAACATATCATACGTCGGAGTAATAACAAAATGATTTACTTACTAATTTCAATAATACTAGACATAACAGCAAGCACCCTAATAACATCAACCTATCAAAACATAAACTATCTTTTTCCACAAATACTAGTAAGTTCCCTAACAATATCATACCTATTAATAAAAAATAAAAAACTATACTTCATCATAATAACCTTACTAGGACTAATCTATGACATCCTCTATAGCGATATCTTCCTAATAAACACATACTTCTTTTTATTACAAGGACTATTCTTACAAGCACTTTATAAAAACAAAGAACAAACACCCCTAAACGTAAGCCTAATATCAATCTTAACATTCATCTTCTACGACATCTACATCTTCTTTACACTAATCCTTTTAAAAGAAGAAACATTTAAAATAACAGAACTCTACTACAAAATATCACACTCCCTAATACTAAACATAATATATATAATACTTTCACTAGTAATACTTAAAAGTCGAATATTCACGTACAAAAACAAGATTAAATAAATAAAAAAAATCATATTATTCCATAGGTGATAATATGAAATATAAATCAGTAGAAAAATATCTATCAAAAAACAAAGAAAATAAGAAAAAAAATCCACTTTATAAATTCCTAACAAGATTCTTTATATGTCTTCTCATCTTACTAGCATGCCTAATCTACATAAAACAAGATAAAACCGCCAGTAGCAAACTCTACAACTTTCTATACAAAAACAACATAAGCCTATCATCACTAAATAACTGGTATCAAAAAAACTTCGGAGACATATTACCATTCCAAAGCATAACCAAAGACAAAGAACAACAAGTATTTAACGAAACACTAAAATACAAAAGCACCAGCATCTACAAAGACGGAGCCAAACTAGAAGTAGAAGAAAACTACCTAGTACCCGTACTAGAAAGCGGAATAGTAGTCTTCGAAGGAACCAAAGACGACTATGGAAAGACAATAATAATTGAACAAGTAGATGGCCTAGACGTCTGGTACGGAAATTTAAAAAACGTAAACGTAAAACTATACGACTACTGTCAAAAAGGAGAATTCCTAGGCGAAGCAAACAAAAATTTATATATGGTATTTCAAAAAGAAGGGAAATATTTAGATTATAAAAACTATCTTAAATAAAATATCCATTCATCCCTTAACATTCCTCTTAATAATACTATCAATAATAACAGGAATGTTTAAAGAATTCTCATACATATTCACTCTAATATTAGTGCACGAACTAGGACACCTCCAAACAGCAAAAATATTAAAATGGAACATAGAAAAACTAGTAATATATCCATTCGGCGGATGCGTAAAACTAAACGAAAAACTAACAAAACCAATAAAAGAAGAAATGTTAATATTAATAAACGGACCACTAATACAAGTCCTATTTTTCTTAAGTTTATACTACCTATCACAAAAAGGACTAATAATAAGCCAAAGAAACATCGAAATACTAAAAACATACAACTACACACTACTAATATTTAATCTATTACCAATATACCCATTAGACGGAGGAAAAATACTAAATCTAATCCTAAATAAACTAATGCCATATAAAAAAAGTAACAAACTAACAATCATAATATCAATACTAATAATAATATTTGCACTATTCCTATACAAAAGCCTAAACTTCATCCTAATGGCAATACTCATCCTAACAGAAATAATAATATACTTAAAAAATCAAGACTATCTCTACAACAAACTACTATTAGAAAGATACATAAATCCCCAAAAATATAAAAAATTAAAAATAATAAAAAATAAAAACTTAATGTACAAAGAAAAAAGACATATAATTAAACATAACAACAAATACATAACAGAAAAAGAATATCTAAACAAAAGATTTCAGGTGATAAAATGAAAAAATTTATCTTACTAATCATAATCATATTAAGTATAATATTCATAATAAACCAAGAAAAAATAAAAACAGAAAAACCAAAAACAAAAATAGAAACAAACGAAACACAAGAAAATACAAACCAAGAAAAAAAAGGAGTATTCATCTCCTACATAGACTATGCAGATTTAAAAGGAAAAACCAAAGACGAACAAGAAAAAATAATAACAGAAATGACAAACAACATATCATACTTCGGACTAAACTCAATAATACTACAAGTACGCCCCTTTAGCGATGCCATATATAACTCAGAAATATATCAAACGTCAAAAACAGTAGTAAACAAAGAAGGAGACAAACTAAACCTAGACATCCTAGAATACTTCATTCAAGAAGCCAAACAAAAAGACATAGAAATATACGCCTGGGTAAACCCATACAGAATAAGAAGCGAAAACAACATAACAGACATAAACGAAAACTCCTATTACTATAAATGGATAGGAACAAACAACATACAAAGAACAACAAAAGGAATATACCTAAACCCATCATCCGAAGAAGTTCTAAAATACATAACAAACGGCTTAAAAGAACTATGCGAAAATTATGAAATAAAAGGAGTAATCTATGATGATTACTTCTATCCAAATGATACAATAGACATAGAAAACTATAACAAAAGTGATAAAACAAAAACCCTAAAAGAATACAGAATAGAAAACATAAACAAACTACTAAAAGAAAGTTACAAAGCAGTAAAAGAAACAAACAAAGAACTAAAATTCGGAATATCCCCAGCAGGAAACATAGAAAACAACCTAGATAAAGAATACTTAGATATAAAAAACGTCTTAAACGAAGACTACCTAGATCTCATAATACCCCAGTTATATTATGGTTTCAACAACACAGCAAAACCATACATAAAAACCTACAACGACTGGTCAAAACTAAACACAAAACAAAAAGATTTATACATTGCACTATCCCTATATAAATCAGGAAAAGTAGATCAATACGCCGGAAAAGGAGAAAACGAATGGCTCGAAGAATCAAACATCATAAAAAAACAAATATTAATATCAAGAAACGATAAAAACTACAAAGGATTCTATATCTTTAGATACGAATACCTCTTCGAAATGTATAAAAATGAAAACCTAAACAAAGAAATTAAAAACTTAAAAGAACTACTAGATACTTAATACTTTACAAGAGAAAAGTAAAATTTAGTAATTCTTTTAATTTTTTTATATTTTTATAATTACAAAAAACTATTTTTTTGATATACTAAAATAGAGAAAATAAGGAGGAACCAATGAAAAAAATATATAAAGTACTATTAGTAATAACATTTACCTTTCTATTCATGGCCAAAGTAGATGCAAAATCATATCTAGAATTAGATTGCCCGTCATCAGCCGGAACCGGAAAAACAATCACCTGTAAAGTATATGCAAAATCAGATACAAATGTAGAAATAACAAATCCAGACGCAAACGGAAGAGGAAAAGTATCAAATGTTACATATAAAGCACTAAGAAGTGAAATATCAGGAAAGCAAACAAAAGTAGGAAACGTATCAGTAAAACTAGGTAGTGAAACAGGAACAGCAGTAATAACTGTAAGTATGAATATCGGAGAAAACTACAAAGAAACAAGTGAAAGCATAACAGTAAAAAGTAGTTCAAACACCTTATCACAACTGAAAGTGAATGGAACATCAGCCCTAAACGGAAGAACAATATCAACAAAAGAAAAAACAGCAACAATAACCGCCGTAGCATCCCACAACACTTCCAAAATATCAGGAACAGGTAGAAAAAAACTAAGTTGTGGTATAAATACATATAACATAAAAGTAACATCACAAATGGGTTCAACCAAAACATACAAAGTAACAGTTAATAGAACTTGTCAAACTAATAATAATGAACAAGCAAACACAAGTGGTATATATCTAAAAAATATCCAAGTTTCCAAAGGAAAACTATCACCATCATTTACAAAAGAACAAACAAACTACACAGTAGAAGTAAATAATGATGTAGACAAAATAACAGTAACAGGCGTAAGAAACTCATCAAATCAAACAGTAACAGGAAACGTAGAAAACAAAACCCTAGAATACGGAACCAACACCATAAGAATAACAGTAAAACAAAATGGCAATCAAGAAACATATACAGTAAACGTAATACGCAAAAAAAGTTCAAGTAGCAATAACTATCTATCAACACTATCATTAAGCAGTGGTACTATAGAATTTGACAAAAAAACACTAGAATACAAAACCGAAGTACCATATGACACAGAAGAAATAGAAATACTAGCAATACCAGAAAGCGACACATCAAAAGTAACAATAACAGGAAACAAAAACCTAAAATTAGGAGAAAATCTAATTACAATAAAAGTAAAATCAGAAAACGGTAAAACAAGAACATACAAAATAACAGTAAATAAACTAGAACAAACCGAAGAAAAAAGTAATAATGCAAGTATAAAAAAAATCACAATAAAAGATCATAATTTTAAATTCAGTCCAAGTAAAACAGACTATAGACTAATAATAGATAAAGAAAACAGCCTAGATATCACAATTACAATGGAAGATGAAAAAGCAACATATAAAATTGAAGGCAACGAAAACTTAAAAGATGGAAGCATCATAAAAATAATAACAACCGCAGAAGACGGAACAGAAAAAACCTATAAAATAGAAATCACAAAAAATAACTATACAGTATATTACATAATCGGTGCAGTTTTATTACTTATAATAATTGCCGTACCAACAATAGTATACTTCGTATCAGTAAAACCAAAAGAAAAAAAGACAGACGTAAACGGATATAAAGAAGGAAAAGATTACGACGAAAAAGACTATTCAAGAAAAGTAATAGGAAAAAATGCTAAAAAAGAAACTTTAAATAAAGAAAATAGTGTAATAGTAAATCCAAAACATTTAGAAAATCCAAAAAGTGTAAAAGGACCAATAAAACAAAATAGTTTTGACGAAGGACTAAAAGAATATGTTCCAAACGAAGAAATAAATCAAAATAACGAACAAGCAAACCAAAATAATGTAGTAGAGAATAATAATCAAACAAATCAAAATAATACAGTAGAAAATAACAACGAACAAATAAACCAAAATAATAAAGCACAGCAAAATAACGAACAAATAAATCCAAACAATATTGTACAATTACCAACTGAAGAACAAATAATCGAAGAAAGTATAGTACAAAACAAATGTCCAAATTGTCAAAGAGAACTCCTAGGAACTCCAGACGAATGTCCATATTGTAAAACAAAATTAAGATAAGATAAAAATAATAAAAGTTCTTGAAATATAGAACTTTTTATAATGTTTAGTACATTTCTTTTGCTTATTACCTTTAATTCTGATAAAATATAACTAGGTGAAAACATGAAAAAAAAATTATATATTTATAGCATTATATTTTTTCTAATAGACTTTATATCAAAACAAATAATAATAAAAAAAGAAGCACTTCTTCCCAAAGAAATAATACCAAACTTCTTTAAAATAGACAAAGTAACAAATACCGGCGCAGCCTTTTCTATACTAGACGGCCACATAATAATATTTATCCTAATCGCCTTATTTGTACTAATATATTTATATAAGTACCTATCAAATAAAGCCCTAACAAAACTAGAAACAATTTCCTATTCTTTACTAATCGGAGGAATCCTAGGCAACTTATTAGATAGAATTATATATCAAAAAGTAATAGACTTCCTAAGTTTTAAAATAATAAACTATAACTTCCCAGTCTTTAACTTAGCAGACTCATTCATAGTAATATCAATTATACTAATATTAATAATAGAAATCGGAGGAAACCATGAAAATAGAAAAAGAAAATGAAAACAAAAGAATAGACGCATTCCTAAGTGAAGAAACAGACTATTCAAGAACAAAAATAAATAAATTAATAAAAGAAGAGAAAATTCTAGTAAATAACAAAAAAATCGCACCAAGTTATAAACTAAAAGAAAACGACATAATAAAAATTGAGACCCCAGAAAAAGAAGAAATAGATATCTTACCAGAAGAAATGGACATAGATATTATCTATGAAGATAAATACCTAGCCATAATAAACAAAAAAAGTGGGGTAGTAGTTCACCCAGCCGTAGGAAACAGAAATCATACTCTAGTAAATGGACTAATGCATCACTTTAATAATCTATCAACAAAAGATCAAATAAGACCAGGAATAGTCCACAGACTAGATAAAGACACAAGCGGTCTCATGATCGTTGCCAAAGACGATAAAACCCACGAACTACTTTCAGAAATGATAAAAGAAAAACAAGTAGAAAGAAAATATCTAGCCCTAGTACATGGCATAATAAAACACGAAAAAGGCACAATAGACGCCCCACTTGGAAGAGACATAACAAATAGACAAAAATACGCCGTAACAGACATAAACTCAAAAGAAGCAATAACCCACTTCAAAGTAATAGAAAGACTAAAAGAAGCAACCCTAATAGAATGTAAACTAGAAACAGGAAGAACCCATCAAATAAGAGTTCACATGGCCTACATAGGACACCCTATAGTAAACGATCCCGTATATGGAAGAAAAAAAATAATAAATAACTTCGGTCAAATGCTTCATTCAACAAGCATAAAACTAATTCACCCAATCACAAAACAAGAACTAAAATTTAATCAAGAACCACCAAAAGAATTTATAGAAATATTAAACCTATACAAATAAAAGCTCTAACTAATTTAGAGCTTCTTTATATACTTTCTTATCAAAATCATGTTTCTTAACATTTAATTCCTTAAGCCTATCATTATCAATAAGCAAAAACAAAATCTCAAGTCTATTCTCACCAGTACTAGTAACCGGATCATCCCAAGTTAAATCAAGATGTAGCCACTTATTCTTAACCTTAACCAAATTCCAAATATGAGTATCACTAGCAATCTTATAATTATCAATACCAAACTTATACAAAAACAAAGCCATCGCATCAGAATAAGCAGTACAAAGCCCATACCCATTAATCAAAATATCACTCGCTTTATTAAAAGACCTATCCTTATACTTATTCCTTATCTTATCGGTAGCATAATCCCCATTATTAATAATATAGTTATGAATAACCTCAATCTTTTCCTTATTAGTCATACTAGACTTAATTTTCTTACTAATAACTTCATCAACCTTTTCGTTAATAGTATTTATATCCTCATCACTATAAACCTTAGTAACCTTTACATGAACCTTACCAAAATCATCATAACTAGCATTAATCTTAGCAAAAGAATTATAAGGATGAACAAAATTGTTAATATTAGATAAAACAACCTCATCATTAAGAAGTGCCTCAACATCAGAGGTACAACTAGTATAACTATTATCACAATAAAAAACAAAATCATTCGTACCACTATTAATAATAGTATAAAAAATATTTCTTAAATGCCCCTCATCTTTAGCAACAAAATCATCAGTATTTTGTACATAGAAATAATCCTTATCCTTAAAATATTCATTCTTATTAATAACAATATCATCTTTAACCTTAAGTACCTTTTCCTGATAATATTTATATATATCATCCTTATTTAAAAATCCAACATAAATAAGCGAACCCATCACAATCAAAGTAATTGCAACACATAAAAAAATCTTTTTCATTAAAATCACCAAAACAATTGTACCAAAAAAAAATAAAGTAATCAATATTATATTACTTTATATTATCTACAATTTTCGCTAACTTAGACTTATTTCTAGCAGCCTTATTTTTATGAATAAGTCCATTACTAACAGCCTTATCAATCTTTTTATTAGCTAGATTTAAAGCATCAACCGCACTATTCGCATCATTTTCCTTACCTGCTAATTTAACTTTCTTAATAGCAGTCCTCATGCTAGCGATTTGATCTCTATTTCTTTCTTTTTTAATTAAATCAGTTTTAACTCTTTTTTTAGCACTTTTAATATTTGGCATTCTTTCACCTCACTTTTTAACACTTTAAATAATACCAAAAAAAACAAAAAAAATCAAATAAAATTAGTAATTTTTATAAGTTTTTTATAAATTACATGTTTTTTCTCAAAAAAACCATACTAATAAGGGTGATTTTATGAGAGAAATAGACTTATCAAAATATCAAATAAGAACAGACTTAGTAGCGGACCTAGTAGAAAAGGATTCCAATCTAGAAGAAAAATATACTCACAAAAACTGCACCGTAAGCAAAATAAAACTAGACGAAGAAAACGCTAAAAAACTAGGTAAAAATAAAGGAAACTTCACAACACTATACTTCGAAGACATAACAGATAGCACAAACTATCAAAACGTTTTAGAAGTTCTAATAAAAGAGTTAAATGACATACTAGAAAAAACCAAAATAACAAAAGAAAACTCCTGTATGATAATAGGACTCGGAAACGAAAAAAGTACCGCCGACGAACTAGGAGTACGAACAGCAAAAAAAGTAACAATAACAAAACACATCTACGACCTAACCGGCACCCTAGAAGATGGCTACAGAATAACAAGCCTCCTAATCCCCGGAGTAATGGGCACAACAGGAATAGAAACAAGCGACATAATATCATCAGTAGTAAACACTGTAAAACCAGATTTCCTAATAGTAATAGATGCTCTAGCATCAGACTCAGTAGATAGACTTCTAAAAACAATTCAAATAACAAACGCAGGAATAAACCCAGGAAGCGGAATAGGAAACAACAGAAAAGAAATATCCCAAAACATATTTAAAATCCCTGTAATAGCAATCGGAGTACCCACCGTCGTAGATGCCACTACCATAGTAAGTGACACACTAAAATTTATGAAAAAACACTTCAGTTATACCATAAAAAATCAAAATAATATAAAAGATAAACTAATACCAAACTCAAAAATAAACTACTTAAAAGACAATAACTATAGCCTATCAAAAGAAGAAGAAACATACTTTCTAGGAGCCCTAGGAAATCTATCAAACACAGAAAAAAAACTCCTAATAAACGACGTCCTAACACCAATAGGCTACAACCTAATAGTAACCCCAAAAGAAATAGACTACCTAGTAGAAACCCTAATAAAATTAATATCAACTGCAATAAATAACGTACTTCATAATATATCGACAAAAAATATTTAACCAATGTATTATAGTATCCTAAAGGTGATACAAATGAACAAAGTTAAAATAATTTTTTGTCTTTTTTTACTACTAATTTCAGGAATATATATAACAGACAAAATAAAAAAATTAGACATAACAAATGTGCTTCTAAAAGATGATAAAAATATCTTAATAGAAACAACTCTAAAAAACAAACTCTCATCAAACAAAGAAGAAAAAAAAGAAATAAAAAAAGAAACAAAAAAAGAAGAAAAAGTAGAAAAAAATCCAACCATTTACTTCTTTAATACCCATCAAACCGAAGAATACAAATCAACAAACTACAACATAACCCCAACCGTAGTAACCGTCTCTCAAATGCTCGAAGAAAACTTAAAAGAAAAAGGCAAATCATCAGTCGTAGAAAACCAGTCAATAAAAAAAGGACTAGACAAAAACGGCTACAACTACAACATGTCATACGAAATAAGTTTTGGCTACTTAAAAGAAAAAGTAAAAAAATACAAAACTCTAAAATACTTCTTCGACATCCATAGAGACTCCATAAAAGGCGAGGGAGCAAGAGAAACAATAAACGGAAAAAAATATGCAAGAATAATGTTTCTAATTGGAGAAAACCACGAAAACTACAAAAGTAATCTAAAAAATGCCAAAATAATGGAAAAATATCTAACAAAAAACTACCCAGGAATACTAAGAGACACCTACCACCAACCAAGATGGTCCTACAACCAAGAATATAGTAAAAACATGTTCCTAATCGAAGTCGGAGGTCCAGACAACACCCTAGAAGAACTCTATAACACATCAAAAGCCCTATCAGAAGCCATAAACTATTACGTCGGAGGTGCCTATGAAAAATAAAATAGCACTTTTTCTCTTCCTAACATTCTTCGTATTCTTCGTAGTACTCTTACTCGCAGAATCTCAAGGTTACTATAAAAATAGAAACGAAAAAGCAAAAGTCCTAACAGACGAACAAATACAAAACTTTGAAAAAGACATCTCTCAAGGAAAAAGCATAGACATAAAAAAATATGTACTATTCGAAGACAAAAACTACTCAAACAAACTAAGTAAAAATATCTACAAAACATCCTTAAAATTAGAAGGAGCCATAGACAAAACAATAAAAATGATCTTCTCCGGAGCCTCAAACATGGTAACAAATTAAGTTGAAAAAAAAAGAAATTTATAGTATTATTTAATTGGTGATGAACGTGAAAAGCAAAACATTAGAAAAAATTCTTATACCACTATTCATAATTATATTCCTACTTATCGGATTCATAATCTATGAAAGGGCCCAAATAACAACAAAAAAAGATGAAAAAGTAATAACAAACGACTATTATAATATAGAATTTCTATGGGGAAATGGATACATAAAAGAACCAGAAACCATAGACAAAACAGAAAAAAATATCTCAATGTATCTAGATGGTAAAAACATACTCCATATAAAAACAAAAACAAAAAAACCTCAATAATGTTATATTGAGGTTTTTACAAAAGCAAATTTAAGGTTCTTTTTACTTGTTAACCATTTCTTTGAATTTTTTACCAGCTGAGAAAGCAGGAACTTTTTTAGCTTCGATTTTAATAGTATCTCCAGTTTGAGGATTACGTCCTGTTCTAGCAGCACGTTTACGAGCTTCAAAAGTACCAAAACCAACTAAAGTAACTTTTTTACCTTTAGATACTGCTGTTTGGATTGATTCAACTAATGAAGTAACAACTTCAGCAGCTTTCTTTTGTGAAATGTTTGTTTTTTTAGCTAACTCTTGTACTAATTCTTCTTTATTCATGGTCGTTAAACCCCTTTCCTAAATCTCTACATATCTTATTATATTTATATTTAATAATTTTGCAAGTACTTTTTTTCTAAAAAAGCTTATAAT
>OIYV01000546.1_pt1 | contig 21103 bp, 7 predicted proteins | sample 1588251 | NCBI WGS metagenome assembly OIYV01 (sample SAMN03283282) | human gut metagenome | biome: human-associated habitat; material: feces | host: Homo sapiens | place: Peru | collected 2012
TCCTCGCCGGTGTTTTCGACGATGAGCGCCAGCACGTTCTGGGCGGTCTCGTCCGAGCCGTCCTCCACATAGGCCCCGCTGTAGTATCCGCCGCTCAGAAGGCGCAGGCCGCCGTCCAGCTCGCGCGCGGCAAGCTGCGGCAGAGCGGTGAAGCCGTCGATGGAAAAGCCGTCTGCAGCGGAGGTTTCCGTCTGCGGCGCGGTCGTGCTCCCTGCGTCCTCGCCCTTCTTCGGCTGGCGCAGCGCAAAGCACAGGACAAGCGCGATAACGGCAAGGATGCCCGCCGCAAAGAGCAGGACAAGGACGGTGTCGCGGCGTTCGCGGCGATGTTTCGGATCAGTCATGGTGCAGCACCTCTTTTCAGATATGTCCGATACAACAATGTGGAAGCCCGAGGGCTTCCACATTGCGTGTTTGTGTTAAGAGCCGAAGACGAACTCGGTTCCGACCTCAAAAGGCTCGTAATACAGCGCACAGGTCATCACCGTCTCCGGTGTGAAAACGACCGTGCCGAAGCCCTCCGAATCGTACCATGAGCACTGGCTCGGATCGCCCTGCTGTGCCGTGACCTTGCAGGCCGTGATCGCCTCCATGAGAGTGAAGTTCTCGTAGAAAAGTTCGGGTTTCTTATACAGTTTTTTCATTGTACGTCACCTGCCCATTCTCATTATACAGCATACCACAGAACCTATTCATTTGCAAGCAAATTCTTGCTGCGCATGAAAATTGTTGCGATCTGTGCTCTTGTTGCGTTTTCTGCCGGATCCAAGTAATCGGTGTTTCCGACCTTGTTGCCGCCGACGACCTTGTTCTCGACCGCCCACGCAAATGCCGTGCGCGCGTAGTCGGAGACCTTCTGCGCGTCGGGGAAGGCGGCAAGGCTCTGCTTAGAGTCGGGCTGACCGGCATAGCGCCAGAGGAAGGTCACCATCTGCTCGCGTGTGACCGCGGCGTCCGGCGCAAAGCTCGTTTCGCTGATGCCGTTTGTCACCTTGTTCTCCACTGCCCAAGCGACCGCGTCACTGTACCAGCAGTTTGCGGGAACATCGGTGAAGGAGGTCTTCGCCGACGCCTTCGGTTCGCCTGCCAGTCGGTAGAGGATGGTGACGAGCATCGCACGCGTCAGCGTGCTGTCCGGCTCAAAGGTCTTCTCGGAGGTGCCCTTCATCAGACCGGCCTCGACGGCGTAGGTCACGCCCGCTTCGTACCACGCGCCCTTGACCAGATCCGTAAATGCGGGCTGGGGCTTGGGGTCGATCGGCTCGGAAGGAGTAATCGGCTCGGAAGGAGTGATCGGCTCGGAAGGAGTGATCGGGTCGATCGGCGTTTCATTGTTCCTCAGGCTGCTGTCCACCACGGTGAAGAAGTCCTCCGCGCCGTAGATCATCGAGCCGTCGGCAACGCGCGCCATGACCGATCTTGCCGCTTCCGCGGTCTTCTTGTTGATCTGCATCTTGACAGCGGCGCTGCTGCGCAGGTTCGTCAGCGCCAAGACACCGTCGCCGGTGTTGGCGACCACGACCGCGCAGGAGGTCGAGCCGTTCCAAGTCAGGTCTTTGCCGATCTCATAATACATCTCGGTCGCGGTGGCAAGCGGCTTTGTGAGGGTCTGTGTCGCGCCGCCCGCGCTGCTGCTCTTGAGGGTGATGACCGTCAGATTGGCAGCGGTACCGTTGACCGCCTTCGCGCCGACCTGCACGTCGAGTCCGGCCGCGCCGTTTTCCAGATAGAAGACGACCGCCTGGTTCTTTGCGAGGTAGACCTCGGTCTTCGGGCCGTACTTCTCAAACTCTTCCATGCTGAAGCTGTTACCCATGCCGTCGATGATGGCCGTACCGGTCACGCTGCTTACGACCTCTCCCGGCGTCACCGCGCGGGTCTCGGAACGGCTCTGCACCGCTGCCGTGCGGGTCGCGCCGGTCGGGTTGGACGGCGTGGCATAGCCGGTCGGGACGCTCTGACCGAGAAGCAGCCACGCGTACTCGGGATAGTCAACAAACGGGTTGCGGTTGCCCTGAATCGCCTGCGCAACTTCGTTACGCCCCATCTCCCAGGTGTCAACGGGATCCTTCTGCATCCACTGAAGGAGCACGTCGGTGCTTTCAAAGACATTCGTAAGGTCGCCGCACCGGCTGTAGCTGCTGCCGTAGCCCATGTAGACATAGAGGCAGATTCTTGCAACATCGCCCTTTACGCTGTCCAGCGGCTCATAGTAGCTGCTGCTGTAATAGCCGCCGAGCGCGTCGTTCGCGCCGGTGATGGTCGCGGTGGAAGCGGTGCCGTCCGTCACATTGCCGAACTTTTTGTTGCCGCGATCGCTGTTTGTCGTCACGTCGTCCGGACGGATGTGCAGGATGTCCGCGCCCGGGCCGGAGGTCTCAAAGCCGCCGAGGCTCTTCGGCCAGACGTGCTCGCGGTTCCAGCCGGGGGCAGAGGCGCTGTTCTGACTCATCTCGGCCTCATAGCCGGTGTAGAGCAGCGTAACCTTCTGATTCTCTTTCTGGCAATCCGTCTTGTTGGCGTATTTCTTGCAATCGTCGTAAGAGGTGCTGCCGGTCTTCCGTGCGGTGTTGAGCGCACGCAGGCGGGCAAGCAGTGTGCTGCCGCTCTGCTGCGACAGGGTCGCATAATCGTAAAGTCCGTCGGTATAGTAGTTGCTGCCGCCGTTCGCGGAGATCGCAGTGCAGATCACGCCGCGCGTACCGGAGTTGTAGGTTGTGCTGTAGGTCGTTGGCTGCTCCGTGCTGCCGCCGGTCACGGTGATGCTCTTGTAGCCGTGCTTCGTCGTGCCGTCCGGCAGGGTGTAGGTCGCGCGCACCTGCGTCGTGCCTGCGGCAACGCCCTTGACGGTGCAGATGTCGCCAGCCGTCTCCATGGTAGCCACCGTGCTCTTGGAATTGCTCCACGCAGGAATCGCATCCGTTACCTTTACACCGTCGGCATAGAGCGCCGCTTGCACGTATGCCTCTTCACCGATCGCGATCGTCGTCTTATCCACCGTCAGCTCGACCGTATAAGTCACGGTCGTGGTGGTCCCGGCATCACCGGTGGTGTAGTAGGTCGTCGTCGTGCCGGAGCCGGACTGGCGATAGATCTGCGGCAGGAGCATAGAACTACTCGTAGCGGAGGTGTAGGTTGTAAATCTCGGGGTGTTTACATTATAGAGAATACGTCCGTAGCCGCTGGCCGTGTTCTGAATGGTGGCACTACCGTCGGAGGCAATGGAGATCGTCCACGTAGTCGTTCCCTTGTCCCAAGCCATCTTCTTAACAGCCGTTGCACCCAGAAGCTTGCCGCTCTCGTTTGCTAGCGTCCACTCGCCTTTCTTGCCGCCCAGCGTCAGCACCACTGCGTCGTCGGGCTTGGTCACGGTGTTTTTGTCCGCCGAGAAAACAGCTTCTATCCGTCCCATGTAATCCTTTGTAATCGTTCCCGCCACAGAGTCGTTCGTGTTGGAGGCGATCAGAAGGCGATCTCCCGCTTGCAGGGTAGAGTCGTCCGTTACCAACGTCCAGTCGCCGCTGCCGCCGGTGGTCACATCGTAGGTATAGCAGGCATAGAGCGCGGTATCTGCGTTAAAGGTGTAGGTGCTTCCCGCCGCGTTGAGCGTCGGGGCGGTCGTGGTCGCCGCGGTCTTCGCCGCGACCCAGCCGACAAAGCGGTAGCTGACGCCGCCGGCAGTATAGTCGCTCATGGTTGGCAGCGTTGCGGAGGTCCCGGTCACCGCCGCAGGCGCGGTCTGCGTGGAGGGAACAAGATAGGTCAGCGTGTAGCTGCTCACGGTCTCAGTCTTCTGGTAGCCGCACTTGGTGCAGGTATAAGTAAGCGTGTTTCCGGAGGTCACACCTGCACCGAACGTGTGCGGCTCTTCGATGATCTCGCCGCAAGCGCAGGAAGCGTAGTGGGTCGACGCATCATTTTCCGCGTACTCCGCCGTGTAGCTGTGCGTATGCACCGCGTCGCCCGACACGTAACCGCAGACGGAGCAAACGTTCTTTTTCGTCGTCTCGTTGTAGACGAAGGTATGCGCCGCCTTGTCTGTGATCTCGTTGCAGCGCGTGCAGAGGTGCCAATGCTCCTCGGCGTCGTACGTCCAGCCGGTGTAGCTGTGGCCAAGCGGAAGGATGTTCTCGGCCTTGGTCTTGTCGCAGGCCGAGCCGTCGAGCCTCGTGGCAGTGCAGGTGTAGGTGCGCAGGCCGGAGGCCGTACAGGTCGCCTGCTGCGTGACCGTGGAGCTGCCCCACACGTGCGTATGGCCGGTGACGGTGATGTCTCCGGTGTGGATCGCGGAGGCGTAGATCTTGCCGTCGCTGCCGGTGAGCTGGAGGGTGACATAGGTCGTGCCCGCGCCAGCCGCGTAGGCGAAGTCCGCGTTGTTGTAGCAGTTCACGACATTGGCGTTGTTACTCTTCCAGTACTCGCTGAAGGTCAGCGCGTTAAGAAGCGCCTTAGCCGCAGCGGGCGCGGTGCTGTCGACCGCGATCGTATAGGAAAGCTTGGAGGAATCGGTCGCCGTCTCGGTGCTCAGAGCGGTCGTCGCCGCCGTGGCAGTGACATAGAAGTAGGCCGTGTTCATCACGTTGCCGCAGACGTCGCACTTCTCGACCAATCTGCCTCTGCCGTCAAGGGTCGCGGAGGCGTTGTAGCTGGCTTTCGTGCCCAGCTCCCAGTGGGAGCTGCCGGTGTGGCCGCAAGGCTCCGCCGTGGCCAAGCCGAAGCCGCCCGCTTCGATGATGGCGTCGCGGATGGAAATGTACTGATAGCCGCTCTCATTGGGGATCGGATCATGGATGCGGACGGCGTCGAAGTAGAAGTCGTACGCGCCGTCTTCCTTGATGTCAAAGGCGGTGGAATAGGCCGCCGTGATCTTGACGTGATAGACACCGTAGTCCAGACCGCTTACCTTGAGGACAGGGATCTGGTAGTAGTTCGTGGACTCGCCGCCGGCGGGTCTCCAGTGGTGCGTTTCCACGCGCTTGACGTAGAAGGGGCCGGTCGAGCCTTCCGTCGCGGCCACATAGCTCTCGCCGTTTTTGACGAAGAAGCCTTCCGGTTCATAATAAACCTCAAAATTGCCCTCGGCGTCGATTGTGAGCTTGGAATATGCGCCGGTGCTGCTCACGTTGCCGTCCTTATCGCAGCGGACGGCCTCCATGTAGGCCACGCTCTCAAAGCCTTGCGCAACGTATTCATAGCCGCGATAGGTGGAGATGAGCTTGGCGTAGACGCTCTTTCCGTCCTTCGTCACCTGCACCATGAAGGCGCCGGTGTTGTCAGAGGTCACGGAAACGACGTCGAAGCCGGTGCCCGCGAAGTCAAACTCGACATAGGGGTTTCTTTCCTGCGCGGAGGGGTTGCTCTCCGCCTTGCTCACGGTGACCCTATGGGTGCTGCCGGCGGAATACTGCGTGTAGGTGCCGTCATAGTTGGTATCGTATTCGACGATGTCGGCAGCCGTGAGGCTGGAGGTCTGCGCGGTGACGGACTCCGTGCCGAGCGTCGTCCATGCGCCGTGCTTGCCGTCAACATAGCCAAAGGCGGAGTTGCTGTCTTCATAGTAGACGGCGGAGGCGGGCTTGACGGTGATGGTCGCGGAAGCGGTCTTGCCGTTTGCCGCCGTGACGGTGTAGGTGCAGCTGACCGCAGCGCTGAGGATGCCGTTGGGCGTGAAGGTGACGGTCATGTCGCCGTTCACGGTAAAGTCGGCCTGTGCACCGTTCAGAACCACGCTTGCCGCAGCGGTGTTTGTAAAGACGTCGTTTGCGAGGATGTTGAAGGTCACGGGACGGTCGAAGTCCACGATGACGGTGTCGTTATTGGCGACCACATCCGTCGACTGCTCACCGACCGTGATCTTGACGGTGGCGCGCGGCACATTGGCCGTCACGCCGCTCTGCGTGTCGGTCGCCGTCATGCCAGAGACATAGACGGTGATGACCGTTCCGGCGGCAAGGCCGGAGACATCGAGCGTCGCGGTGCCGTCAGCGTTCTTCGTGATCACGGCGCCTGCATTGCTCGTCGCCCAGACGAGCTTGTCGCCGTTGACGGTGAAGCCGGTCGTCTCGCCCGCGCCGTTTTTGACCAGCTTATCGAGCGGGACATTGTTCGAGCCGAACGGAACGGTAAAGTCGCCGGTCGTGCCGCCGTCGTGGGTGATCTGCGCGGTGTAGGAAACGCGCTTGACATAGACCTTATAGGTCGCGCTGCCCGCGCTGACTCCGTTGCCGGTGAGGCCGGTAACGGTCACGGTGAGGATGGAATCCTTCGTGACGGCGGAGTAGTCGAGTTTGCCGTCTGCCGTGATGCTCACTGCTTCGGAAGTGTCGGTGTTGTTCACGACGCTCCACGCGGCGGTGCCGCCCTTGACGACGCTGCCGGTCTTGCTGTTGTCATCCGTCAGCTCGTTGACCACATAGGCCTCGAGCGGAAGGACGCAGTCAGCCGCAGCGGAGCTGTCGGTCTTGTAGACCGTGTACTGGACCTCGGTGTCCGCGCCGGAGAGCACCTCATAAATGACGGTGCGGTAAGTGGCGGTCTGTTCGCCGACGATCACCTTTGCCTGCGTGGAGACCGTATGATCAACGTTGTTCAGTTCGTCGTGGACGACGTAGCTGACCTGCACCAGCGCATAGGTGCCGGAAGCCGAGCCGTTGGTCGTGATCACACCAGTGCTCGGGTCGATGGTCATGGCATTGTTTTTCTCAACGATGCTCCACGTCGGCTGGCCGACCTGCGACCAGTTGGGATAGTCGTCAATGTTCGGTACAAGTGCGCTGGTCAGAGTCGCGGTTTCCTTGCCGTACGGGATCTCGCCCGCGTTGGAGATCGTGATCTGCTCGCCTGCATAGTAGATCTGCGCACGGAACGGGTTGGGATTGCCGAACAGGAAGAGGTTATAGCAAGTACCGGAGCCGTAAGAGCCGGCATTCAGATGATCGCCGTAGGCGCCGCTGCCGTAAACACGGAAGCGGGCATTCTCCGGTCTCGGCGATCCCCAGTCCAGCGTGTTAAACAGGATGCTTCTGTTCGAGCTGTATACGCTCTGGATGTTTACCACATCCGCCTGATAACCGTCAACGGTTTTCACGCCCGTATGCCAGCTGATCGTCCAGAGCGCCTTGGTGTCGTCCGCCGACGCATCGAGCACATAGCCGAACTCGTTGTTGCCCGTCGCGGTCGTAACGCTGTTTGCAAGGTAGTAGTTCGTGCCCTTCACGCGGATGGTGTAGTAGTGGTTCACGTCGTCAACCTGCTCGATGGTGAAGGCGAAGCCGTCGTCGATCCCCGTGATCTGGTCGAAGATGGCCTCTCCGTTCACCACATTGTCTCCGGTCTTTTCCATCGTGATGCCGGAGCCGTTCGCCGTTGCGCCGGAGCTGTAGGCCGTTGCGAGCGTGCCGGAGCCGGAGGCGTCGAGCGTGGCGATGGAGGCGTTGTTCTGAGCCTTGCCGATTTTGCCGTCCTCAACGACAAAGTCGTAAGTCTTGCTGCCGATCGTCTGCCCCCATGCCGGGGTCAAAATCTGATAGTCATTGATATCGACAACATAGCCGCTCTTTCTGCCCGCGATGATGTAGTCGCCCGACCAGTCGAAGTTGGGGTTGTTGTCGGTCGTGTTCGCCTTCGTCATCAGGGTATAGCCGCCGATCGCCTCGGAGACGGTGACGGTCTTGGTTGCGGTCGCGACGACCGTTCCGTCGGCGTTCTTGAAGGTGACGGTGATCATCGCACTGCCCAGCCCCATGCCGGTGAGCTTGCCGGTATTGTCTACGCTCACGGTATTCGGAGCATCGGACTGCCACTCGGCCGTGTAGCCGCTGACGTCCTTCGCGGGGGTCGCGGTCAGCGTCGCCGTCAGGTTCTTGGTCTTACCGACGCGGAGGGTATCGGAGCCGCTGATCGCGGCGGTGAAGGTGTACTGCGCGGCGGTGAAGACGGGATAGAAGGCCATGTCGGACGTGCCCATCGTACCGAGATCGGTCAGCGGGGCAGTCGCATTTTCGGTCTTCGCCCAGCCTGCGAAGGTGTAGTAGGTCTCGCCCTCGTCGGCCTTGACGGGGCTGTCGCTCGGCGCGTTGATCGCGGCGCCTTCCTTGACGGATGTGGTCTTGAACGTGCTGCCGTCCGCATTATACCACGTAACGGTGTGGCTGTTCGCCACAACGGGATTCGTGGTGTAGCCGGTGACGGTGCCGCCGGTGACGGTCTGCGTTCCGCTGTCTGCATAAGTGGAGAAGCGATCCTTTAGGCTCGTGTTGAGGGTCAGATATCTGGTTCCGCTTGCATCGTTCTTAAAGGTACCCTTCTCCGCATCGTAGGTCCAAATATACTTGGTGGTATCCGTCGGAAGGTTTGCGGAGAACGCAAGGCTCGTGCCGCTGCTCCAGCCGAGGTAGAGACCGTCTGTCACATCGTAGATGTAGTACTTTCCGGCGGTGCCTGTGCTCTCCATGCGGAAGCTTGCGGCATCCGCCTGTGAGGTCGGGGCGGACAGATAGGAGTTGTTGCCGGAGCGTGCGCCCGCATAGTAGGTCGTGCCGCTATAGGTTCTTGCAAGGGTAAAGGTGTCGCCGCCCTCGCCCAGCTCGGCGTAGACCGCGCGGAAGGTCAGGTTGCCTTTCACGGTCGTGCCTGCAGGAGTGATGTAGGCGGGCGCGGTGGCGCCGCCGTAGGTGGTGCCATACCAGCCCTTGAAGGCGAAGCCGTCAGGCGCGTCGATCGTGGGAACGTCCGCCGCGGAGATCGTGTCGCCGTCGTAGTAGGTCTTCGTTAAAACGGGAGCGTCGCCGTCCTTGGCATAGTAAGAGACGGTGTACTGCGTCTTTTCCAGCCAGATGGCGTAGACGGTCTTGTTGCCGTCCATCGTGACGGTCTTGATCTCCACGTCGGAGTCTGCGGAAGCAGCCCAGCCGTAGAAGTCATAGCCCTTGCGGACGGGTGCATCGGTAGAGAGGGTATAGACTGTTCCCTCGACAAGACCGGTGACGTCTGCGGGCATATTGGTCACTTCGTCCGTGGTGTTGGCATTGTAGGTCAGGGTGTAGGTCGCCTTAACGGTGATCTGATAGGTCGTCGTCTTGGTCACACCGTTCTCGGTATAGGAGACGGTAACGGTCTTGGTGCCCGCCGTGGTCATGTCCGGCGCGGAAACGCTCGTGGGCGTGACGACATTCTGCGTGGTGCTGCCGTTGCTGCCCGCGTAGGTCGCGGTGACGACCATGCCGTCGTAGCTGAACGTTTCGCCGAGAGAGAATTCCGTCTTCGTCGCCGGTGTCGTGATGGCAATGCTGTCGAGCGTGTAGGTGACGGAGGAATCTACATTGGTGGTATAGCCGGTGTAGGAGGTTCCGGCCTGCTCCGCGTAGTAGATAAAGGTCTGTCCACCAATATTTGTGGTCGTGCTCGTATAGCAGCGCCAGTCGCTGTTGTTGTAAACCCCGATGAAGCGGGACGTCGCCTTGTTTTTTAGATATCCGCTTGTGTCAACGGTAAAAACGTTGTTCGTGTTTGTACCGACCCTGACGCCGTTGTTCGTGTTGTTGCAGTACAGATAGTTCGTCCCGCTCTTGAAGCGATAGCCGTCGTCACCCTTTTCCAGCGTCCAGATGATCGTATCGGCCGGATCGGAAGCCAAACTCGTGCCGGAGGCCGTCACGGAGACGGCGGAAGGTGCACTGCTCGTGCCCTTGTCATTAGACAGCGCATACCGGGAGGATTCCTTGCTGCTGACAATCACAAGACGCGTGCCGTCTGCAATGGCGTTCAGCGCCGTCTCCGTCCAGCCGCCGCTGCCGCCGCCCTCGCCTGCCTTTGCATAAACTGCGTAGAGGGTGCAGTACTCCGTCGGAAGGGTATAGGAATCCCCCGCCCGAAGCAGCCCCGTCGGTGCGGTGTTGTTGGTGGCGTAGGTCGTGGGCAGCCAGCCCATGAAGGTGTAACCTGCGGGCGCGGCGTTCTGCGGCGCAAGCAGCGTTACGCTGTCGCCGACGTAGGCGATCCCCTCATGGGTCGCCGCGCCGTTCTCGGAATAGGTCAGTACCGCCGTAGTCTTCAGCGCAAACTCGATCAAGACCTCACCGTCTGCTGTCGCAGTGAATGTGAACGTATTGTCACCGTTATATTCCACTGCGATGCCGTTGTCCGCAACGAAGGTGCCAGTGACACGGTATCCCTCGTTCGGCACGGCGGTGATGGTGTTGCCGCTGACGGTCACAGTGCCGCCCGCTGCGGGAGAAGCCGAAGCGGTGACGGTGTAGGTAGACGAAGAAGCATCACCAATTTCGAGGAGCGTCAGTGTCTGTGCAGAACCATATACTTTCCATTTGCTTGAATTGTAAGCCAAATATGTATTGTTGGTTCCTCTGCCAACCGCTTGGACAGTATACCCCGTTTCGGAAGCAGTAAACGTCCAATAGTTTTTATCAGAAGTCGAGCCTTTGATGTTGTAATTGGTCTTTCCCGTTCCGTTCTTGTACAGATAGTACGTAGAAGAACCTTGGGTGTAAGTCAGGTAGTACTGACCGGCAGTCGTACCCGCAACCAATGTCCAAGCAAGGTCTGCCGCATCCGCAGTAGAAACCTTATTGGCAGCATTGAGCGTTACAGCCGTTCCAGAATAAGTGGTGGCGTTCGTAACGTGCGGAAGCGCATAGTAGTTTGTTCCATCATAGTATGCAACAATGTACTGCTGCCCATCCGCAGGCGCTGCTGAAGAAACATCCGCTGCGCTTGCCGTCAATACCGCCGCGGGGAGCATGGAGAACACCATGCAGACCATCAGCAGCACTGCCAAAAGCCGTTTTGTCAATCTCATAAACATTTTCCTCCTTCATGTTTATCGTGCCAAGTGGAAAGCCGCAACGCTTCGGCGCAATGCGAAAACCGCGCCGCTATGCGGCAGATGCCCGCGTCAAAAGACAGTTGTGCTTATACAAATCTCATTGTAGCACATGTCATGCCGAAATTCAAGCATTTTTTACATTCAGCGGGTCAAAAAATCGGTTTATTTTTCCAGCAATCCGGTGCTTCTCACACAAAACTTCGTAAAAAGTTGACATAATTTACGCATTCTCCCGCACACGCTGCGCCGCCGCCGCGTGCGGGTCTCTTTTGCGCCCCAGACGGGAATTTCCTGTTGCAAAGGGGGGCGAAATGTGTTACTTTATTGAAGAGTATACGCCGGAGAGGTTTGGAGGTAGCGATGATCGACCTGCACTGCCATATCATCCCGTGGGTGGACGACGGCGCGCAAAACGCGAAGACGGCCTGCGTCATGGCGCAGCACGCGCTGCACAGCGGTGTTGACACGATCGTGGCCACGCCGCACTGCAACCTGTTCGGCATGCGCGGGCTGAACTGCGCGAATTACCGCTCGCGCCGCTATGACGAAATGCTCGGCCTGTTTCGCGCCCTGCTGCGCCAGCACGGGCTTCCCCTGCGGGTGCTTCCCGGCGCGGAGGTCTTCGTCCATCCGGCCAACCTCTCCGCACTTTTAGAGGAGCGGCGGCTGGTCACGCTGAACCATTCGCGCTACCTTCTGACGGAGTTTCCCTTTCAGGCCGACGGCATGGACATCTCCCTGCTGCTCGCGCGCGTTGCGCAGAGCGGTCTGACGCCCGTGGTGGCGCATCCGGAGCGCTACGCCGCCGTGCAGGACGATCTCTCGCTCGCGGCGCAGTGGGTGGAGAAGGGCTATGTCATCCAGCTCAACAAGGGCAGCCTCTTGGGACGCTTGGGCGACGGCGCGCAGTATGCCTCCCGCGCGCTGCTGCGGCGCGGACTTGTCCATGTGGTCGCCACCGACGCGCACGATCCGCGCTACCGCCCGACGGGCTTTGTCTCGCTGCTTCCCGTGCTGCGGGAACTTTGCTCCCCCGAGGCCGTCGCCCTGCTTCTGGACGGCAACCCCTATCGCATCATTCACGACCGGCCGGTAACGCCGCTGCGGGCCGTACAACACAGAGGATTTTAGAAAATGAGAGCTTTGAAAATCACGGTGAGCATCGTCTTTGTGCTCACGACCATTCTATTTGGCGCTTACTACTGTTATGACCGGCTGAACAACGACCATGTTGCGCCGGAGATCCACTGCTCCGTGCCGGTGCTGCAGGTGAACGTCTCGGCCAGCGACCGCGCGCTTTGCGCCGGTCTGACCGCGACGGACAACCGCGACGGGGACATCACCGACCGCATCATCGTGCGCAGCGTCACGAACCTTTACGGCTCGAACAGCGCGAACGTCAACTATGTGGTCTTCGACTCCTCCTCCAACTACTGCGTGTTCAGCAGGCGCATCGAGTACCTCAACTACCGCAAGCCGCATTTCTCCCTGTCGCAGCCGCTCATCTATCCCACGGGCAGCACGGTGGACTTTATGGATCGCCTGACCGCCGACTCCGGCGCGCTGGATCAGCCGGAGGACATCTCCTCCAAAATTCGCCTGACCAGCGGCGCGATCATCAACTACCTTGAGGGACAGTATCCCGTCACCCTGCAGGTGACAAACGCGCTGGGCGACACCTCGACGATCTCGCTGACGGTGCGCATCCAGAATGTGTCGAGCCGCCAGCCCGTGCTCTATCTGCAAAATTACATCGCCTATGTCTCCGCCGGTGAGAACGTCGAGCCGGCGGACTTCCGCAACTATCTCACCATCGCCCGCACCTCCGCCTACGGAGAGAGCGTGGATTTCAATGACGTGACCATCGACGGCACGATCGACACGTCCACGCGCGGCTGCAACGAAGTGACCTTCTCCTACACCAACGCGGAGGGTCTGGTCGGCTCGGTCGTTCTGACCGTTGTGGTAGAATAGGAGGGGCTATGAAAAAACGCTTTCAGATCGGGCAGATCGAGCCGTACTGCGTCGTGCGCTTTGTGCTGCGGCACATCTGGCTGGTCGTCATGTCCGCCATGATCTTCGTGATGGGTCTGTTCCTGATGCAGAACGTGTTCGTCACACCGACGTATACGAGCACCACGACATTTTACGTAACCTCGCGCTCCGCGACCGCCTCCGCCATGGGCAACATCGCGGTGACGGACACGGTCTCCGAGCAGTTCGCAACGCTGATGCGCGGCTCGCTGGTCAAAAAGGCCGCCGCCCAGCGCATGGGGCTGAGCGCCTTTCCCGCCACGATCTCCGTCTCCGTGCCGGAGAATACGAACATTCTGCGGATGCGGGTGTCCGCCGCCTCGCCGGAGCTGGCCTACAAGGCCGCTCTGTCCGTGATCGACACCTATCCGGCGTATGCCGAGTTTATCGAGCGCAATTCCATCATCAGCATTTCCAATCCTCCGAGCATTCCTTCCTCCGCGAGCGGCTTCCTCGTAAGCAAGCAGGCGTCGCAGTTCGCCGCCCCGCTGGGCGCGTTGGTCATGATTATTCTGCTTGTCTACTTATGCATCGCTTCCGACACGATCCAGACTCCCGCTGGCGCAAAACAGCAGGTGGACGGCAAGCTGCTCTCCACGATCTATTACGAGCGCAAGAACCGCACACTCAAGGCGCTGCTTTCCAACCGAAAAAAGTCGCTGCTCATCACCGACCCGACGTGCAGCTTTTACTACACCGAGACGATCCATCAGCTTCGCGTGCTGCTGGAGCGCGAGAAGGAGAAGCACGGCAGCAAGGTCTTTTTGATCACGAGCTGCACGGAAAACGAGGGCAAGTCCACCGTTGCGGCCAACCTCGCTCTCTCGCTTGCGCAGAAGCACAAGCGGGTGCTGCTGCTCGACCTCGATCTGCGCAAGCCCGCGCAGGCGCTGATCTTTGAGCAGAAGCTCACGCCGCAGCAGAACCTCTCCGCAGCGCTTTTGGAGGGCGGCGATCCGGACGCCGCCGTCGCCTACCGCGAGAGCGACGGACTTTACACGCTCTTCTCCGATCCCATACGCCGAAAGTCGGTGGATCAGCTGCCCTCTGCGACCTTCCAAGCGCTGATCGCTCGGCTGCGGGAGCGCTTCGGCTATGTTATCATCGACACGCCGCCGCTGGCCTTCTTTGCCGACGCCGATCTGCTGGCCTCCATCGCCGACGCGTCGCTTCTGGTCGTGCGGCAGGATCTGGCCTCCGCCACCGCCGTCAACGACGCCCTCGACACCCTCACCGAAGCCAAGAGCAAGTGCCTCGGCTTTGTGCTCAACAACGTGCACACCATCCGCTCCGTCCGTCTGGGCGGCTACAGCAAGGGCTATGGATACGGCTATGGGTATGGGTACGGATATGGCTACGGTTATGGAAAAAAGAGCGGGAAGGGGGAACACGGCGATGAGTGAAAAAAGCGAACAGGCAACGAGCGCTTCCTCTGAGGTGAACTTTCCGGTCATCCTGCATAACTTCCTGCGCACGCTGCTGCGCCTGATCTGGATCGTCCTGATCGTCGCGCTCACCTGCGGCGGTGTGCGCTATCTGCGCACGACCCGCAGCTATGTGCCGCTCTATCAGGCGACCACCGTGATGCACATTCAGGCAAGCTACAACGCCTCGACGGATTTTAGCAGCTACAGCTCCTACTACGACACGGCCGCCGTCAAGCAGCTCAACGCCTCTTTTTCCTACATCATGTCCTCGGAAGACGCGATGCTTCGCCTTCGTGCCACGCTGGGCGGCCGCTCTCCGGCCGCTTACCGCGCCTCCGCCGTGGCCGACTCCGCGCTGTTCTATCTCTACGCCAACAGCGCCGACCCGCAGCTTGCCTATGACACGCTGTGTGCCGTCATGGAGGTCTTCCCGATCGCCGCAAGCGACATCGTGGGGAACATCCGCGTCACGGTGATCGACTCGCCCGAGCTGCCCACCGAACCGTATAACTCCAATCAGGCGCTGCGCTCCGGCGCAAAAACGGCGCTGATCGTGCTGCTGCTCGGCGTCGGCTGCTGCTTCCTGCTCTCGCTGACGCGGAAGACCGTGCACTCCTCGGAGGATCTGCGCAAGCTCATCAACCTCAAGTGCCTTGCCTACATTCCCGCCGTCCGCTTCAAGAAGCACTCGAACAAAAGCGCACTGTCGCTGACCATTCAAAACCCGCGCATCGACCCCTCCTTCCGTGAATCGCTCCGCTCCCTGCGCGTCAAGCTGCAAAATATGCTGACCGGCGAGGGCTGTCGCGTGCTCCTTGTCACGAGCACCCTGCCCAACGAGGGCAAGACCACCGTCGCGGCCAACCTCGCCCTCGCGCTTGCGGAGGAGAAGTGCCGCGTCCTGCTCATCGACGGCGACCTGCGCAAGCAGTCGCTCAAGGGCGTATTCGGGATCACCGAAGAATCGGACGGGTTGGGCGATATTCTAAAGGGCAAGGTGAAAAATCCGCGTCTGCTCAATGCGCCGGATTCCTCGCTGCTTCTGCTCTCCGGCGGCACCACCGTAGAGCGCCCGCAGCCGCTGCTGGACAACCCGCGCATGGGACAGCTGTTCGATTTCCTGCGCGGCAAGCTGGACTATATCATCATCGACACACCGCCCGCCGGCATCCTCTCCGACGCCTCGGTGCTTGCAAAGGTCGCCGACTGCGCGCTGTATGTCGTGCGTCAGGATCTTGCGAATACCGCGCAGATCGTCAACTCCATTCAGACCTTCTCCGACGGCGACTGCCCCATCATCGGCTGCGTCCTGAACCAGACGCAGGCAGGCACCACGCGCTACGGCTACAGCTCTAAGTACGGTTACGGTTCAAAGTACGCCTACGGCGCTTACAGCGGCTACCACAGCTACCGAAACAAGCAGGATCGCAGTGTCGAGGAAGCTGAAACGACCGACGAATGAGGGGGCGCGGCGTGTTAGACAAATTGAAGCACCGTTTTCGAAAGGGTATGCTGCGCGACATCGTGTCGGAAACGGCTTGGATCTACCGGCATACCCGCGCCTACCGGAAGGCGATCGCGCTGTATCTGCTGCTGGGGCTTGCCTCGACGCTGCTGGGCATCGTTCTTGCGCTGCTCTCCAAAGAGCTGATCAACACCATCGTTTCTGCTGCGAGCGGCAGGCGCATCTTCGCGCTCGGCGCGACGGTCGTCTCCGTCTCCACGGTGAACATCCTGCTCAGCGCCCTTACCAGCCGCTTCAGCGCAAAGGTCAATCTGCGCATCGCGAACGAAATGCGCGCCGAGGTCTTCGGCGTCCTGCTCGACACGCAGTGGCAGGCGCTCCAGCCGTTTCACTCCGGCGACCTGCTCTCGCGCATCCAGAACGACGCCTCCACCGTCGCCGCGAGCGTGCTCGGCTGGCTGCCGACGCTGATCATCAAGGCTACGCAGTTTTTGGCCTCCCTTGTCGTCATTCTGATCAACGACCCGACCATGGCGCTCTTCGCGCTGCTCAGCGCGCCGCTGACGCTGTTGGTGGCAAAGCCGTATGTGAAGAAAATGCGCGCCATGAGCCGTGAAACGCGGGAGGCCGGAAGCCGACTCGTCTCGTTCCACGAGGAGGCGCTGCAAAACGTTCAGTCGATCAAGGCCTTCCAGCTTTCGGACGTCTTCCGTGCACGGCTGGATCGCGTGCAGGCGGAATATTACGACGTTTCCGTCGCATTCAACCGTTTTTCCGTGCTCAATTCCGCGTTTCTCTCCTTTTGCAGTATGCTGGCCGGTTATCTCTGCCTCGGCTGGGGCGCTTACCGCCTCTGGCTGGGGAAGATCGACTTCGGCACGATGGTGCTGTTTATCCAGCTTGCCTCCTATCTCTCGGCGGCGATGACGGCGCTGATCAAGCTCGTTCCCTCCGCCGTGGAATGCACCACGGCCGCAGGCCGCGTCATGGCCGTGCTCTCCCTGCCGCGCGAGGATCTGCGCGACACGCAGGCGGCGCAGGCGCTCCGTCCCGCTGCGCTGTCGCTGCACCTGTCCGGTCTCTGCTTTTCCTACCGGAAGGACGCGCCCGTGCTCAAGGACGTCTCCCTTTCCGTCGCGGCGGGCGAGACGATTGCCCTCGTCGGCGCCTCCGGTTCCGGCAAGACGACGCTTTTCCGCCTGCTGCTGGGACTTCTGACCCCAACGGGCGGCACGGCAGAGGTCACGGACGGCACGCGCCGCCTCGCGCTCTCCCCCGCCACGCGCTGCCTTTTCTCCTATGTGCCGCAGGACAATGTGATCTTCTCCGGCACGGTGGAGGATATGCTCCGTCTGGTTCGCCCGCAGGCAACGCAGGAGGAGCTGCTTGCCGCGCTGCGCGTGGCCTGCGCGGAGGAATTTGTCCTTGCGCTGCCGCAAGGGCTTCAGACGCCGCTGAGCGAACGCGGCGGCACGCTCTCCGTCGGGCAAAACCAGCGGCTGGCCATTGCGCGCGCCGTTCTGGCCGACGCGCCGATCCTGCTGTTTGACGAGATCACCTCGGCGCTGGATCGGCAGACGGAGGAACGGGTGCTTAAAAACCTCGCCGCCCTGCCGAACAAGACCTGCATCCTCGCCACGCACCGTCCGAGTGCGCTATCCCTGTGCGACCGCGTCTGTCGGCTGCACGACAATCATCTGGAAGAAGAATAAAAGAATGGGGCTGCCTCACCGAGGCAGCCCCGTTTTCAGGAGGTAGCGCGTTTGCGGCGGCACCCGCGAGCGCGCTGTTTGCGATTTATCAGGAAGCGAGCAGGTCGCACAGACGCTGCATCAGCGCAGCAGCCTGCACACGTGTCGCTGTACCCTGCGGATCCAAGCGGTTTCCTCCGACACCACCGACGATGCCGTTTTTCACCGCCCACGCCATTGCCTGCGCGGCATAGGCCGAGACGCTCTGTGCGTCATAAAACGTGCCCAGCGCCGCGCCCTGCGAGATGTCCGCGCCGCGATGGCGCGCGTAGCGGGCAAAGAATGTGACTGCCTGCTCTCTGGTCACGAAGGCCTCCGGATCGAACCGGTCGCGCGCCGTGCCGTTGGCGATCCCGTTTTCATACGCCCAGACAATGGCATCGCGATAATAGCTGCCCTGCGGAACGTCCGTAAACGGGCAGGCGGCGCTCACGGCGGGGCTGCCGCTTACACGGTAGAGGATCGTGACAAGCTGGCCGCGCGTCAGCGACGCGTCCGGCGAGAACAGGTCGCTGGCCGTCCCGCGCATATAGCCGCGCCGCAGCATCTCATCGGTCGACACGTGGTACCACGCGGCAACACGCAGGTCGCGGAAGGCAAGCGTCGGGCAGTTGTCATAGGTCACGGCAATGATCTGTCCGCGCGACAGCACCTGCGCACAGCGCGTGCAGACGAGGTCGCCTGTGTAGCCCTCTGCCATGCAGGTGGCCTCGCGCACATTTTGGAGCCTGCCGTCGTGGCCGAGCGGCGCGACCGTGTCGCCGACCGTCCGGTCGCCGCAGTGCTTGCAGACATAGGTCGTGCTTCCCTGCTGCGTGCAGGTCGGCGCAGTGACGGTCACCTCGTATGCGTGCGCCGTCATGGGGATGCTCTGCGTGTAGCTCGCGCCGCAGTCGCAGGCAAAGGTCATGACGCCCTCCCGCGTGCAGGTCGGTGCTACGGTCACTTTGCTCTCGTAATGATGGCCGAGCGCCTGCGTGTAAGAGTCGACATAGGTCTGTCCGCAATTTTTGCAGACGTGGGTGGTGTAACCCTGCTCCACGTGCGTCGGCGCGGTAACGGTCGCAACGTAGTCGTGGCCGGCGGCCGGGACGATCCGGTCGCGGTAATGGTAGCCGCACCGTCTGCAAAAATGCTCCGTGTAACCGTCCTCTTCGCAGCTTGCGGGAACGGTGCTGACGGTATAATCGTGTCCTTCCGCCTCGCACAGGGTGCACAGCGCGATGCGCAGCGTCTTGCTGCTGTAGCTTTCGCCGTCAAAACCATAGGTGTAGGAGAGCACCAGTCCCTCCTCCGTCTCGGTGAGGACGACATTGTCCGTAACGTCTCGCTTCAGGCCGTTTTTCAGTCGGGCGACGACCGTCAGCCCCTCCGCGCGCCATGTGCCGTCCGCATCCTTTTCATAGCCTGCGGGCATCTGCGTGATCTCAAGCGCCTCGATCTTCGAGGTGATCGCCATCCGGTAGCCGGAGTTGTTTGCAAGATAGATCGTGCCGTACTCGTCGGCGATCGCGGCACGGCTGCCACTCGCCGCCAGCGGCGCGGCAGGTGCGAAGACCTCGCCGTAGTCCGCGCCCGTTGCGGTCAGCGGCGCGGTTTGTCCCTTTCGATCCTTCAGGACGGCAACGCCGCCCGCCGCACCGTTGGGCAGATAAACATAAACATGACCTTCCTCGGCGGCATAGGCCGTCGTGAGCATCACGGAGGTCTGTGAGTCGCCCGCGATGCCGTATACGTAGGCGCTTTCCATAGCGCCGTCTTCCAGCAGGTCGAACACCGCGATCCCGCAGCCCTCCGACCGGGTCTTGCCGGAAACGCCGACATAGACACGGCCGTTACAGACCGACGGCGCGGCAGCGGACGCGGCATACGTTTCGTCCTTTGCGTCTTTCAGGATCGCTTGACGAAAATCGGTGATCGCACCGGTGTTTTGGTCGATCTTTGCGTTATACAGAACGCCGCCCACGGACGTGAAGAACACACGGTCAGACGAGGGATCGTAGGAAATGGCGGAGCGGACATCGCCGCGAATGCCGTCATGCACATCGGCAAGCCGTCCGTCTCTGCGGTCAAAGACCAGCAGGCGCGCGCCGTCCGTGTCCGCGGTCGTCCCGACGACGTAGGACTCACCCACGTAGGCCGCCGCGCCGAAGCCGCTTGCTTCGGTGTACCTCCACGAGGCAAGTTTTTCTTCCTCCTCCCGCGTCGGGTCTTCGTCGGCAGCGCTCAGGCAGACGAAGCTGCCGTCCTGCCCCGCATCGTTTTGGAAACCGGCATAGAGATAACCGTCCCGACAGGTGGCAGAGCCGCTCGGTCGTCCGCCCAGCGGGTCTTCATAGAGCCAGAGCGACTGAAGCGTCGCCGCATTGAAGGCTTGGATCCTGCCGCCGGTCAGGCAGACAAAGAGCATCCCGTCCGCATAGGTGGGCGCGGCGGCGGAAACCCCCGCCATGGTACCCTCGACCCTGATCGCTCCGGTGTCGCGGTCGAGCCGCAGGAGCGTCGTGCCGTCGCAGATCACAACGTCACCGTCGACCAAAATAGGCGCACCGGACGCGTCTTCCTGCCCGTACCGGACTGCCCAGAGAGGCTCCGCGTCTTCCGGTGCGTATGGGGTGGGCGCGTCGGTCATGCCGAGCGCATTGTCCCCACGGAAAGCCGCCCACTGCGCACGGATCGTCGTGTCGACGGACGTGTTTTCGGGCGCCTTTTCCAGCGTGATCTCGATCGTGCCGGACTGCGTCGGCGTAAATTCGTTTTTCCGGCCGATATAGCCCGCGCGCGTGACGATGTAGCGGTAGCCGCTCTGCGCAAGGAGGACATAGGTCCCGTCGCTCTCCCAGAGGCGCTTGCCGAGCGGGTCAAAAACCTGCACCACGGCGTCCTCCGGCGTCACATCAAAACGGATCGCCAGCTCGGGGATCTTATATATGGTGAGCGTATAGACGCTCGCATAGCCGTCCGCGTTGACGACTCGAATCTCAATGACGTTCTCCCCGTCCGCAAGGGCAACCGTGCCGTCGCCCGATCCGTTATAGGTCACGGTATAGCTCTCGTCTCCGGCCGCCGCGCACAGGGTAACGCTGTCTTCCGTCGTCGTCGCGGTGTAGGCAAAGGTCGTAGGCGCAAACGTCTCGTTCAGGGCAATGCCCGTAAGGCTTGCAAGCGTCGGCTCCGTCCGCACCACGTCGACCGTATAGGTCTGCATATCGCTGCCGGTACCGACCTCGAGCGTCACCCGATTGCCCGCGCCTCCCGCATCAAGGAAGGCGTCCATCCACAGGCCGTCTGCCTGCCCGTCCGGAACGGTGAGGCGCTTGCTCTGCCCGTCCGTTCCGATCCACGCGGCGGTGACCTGCGCGCCCGCAGGCGCGTACGCGGAGAGCGCCGCACGGAGATACGCGCCGCGCGCGCTGTCTGGCACCAGAAGCGTATATTCGAAGGTCTCCTCGTCGCAGGAGGGCGAAAGCACGTAGACCTCCGCGTCGGCGGAGGACGCAGCGGAGAAGCACAGCTCGGACAGGTAGCCCTTGACCGGCGGTGTCGTGACCGTCAGGCGCGCGGCTGCCGGCGCGTTGACCGCCTC
>OIYV01000548.1_pt1 | contig 21066 bp, 27 predicted proteins | sample 1588251 | NCBI WGS metagenome assembly OIYV01 (sample SAMN03283282) | human gut metagenome | biome: human-associated habitat; material: feces | host: Homo sapiens | place: Peru | collected 2012
GGAGACTAACTATTAAATGTCAAGCCTTAAAATAAAGAAATTGCAAAAAATGCGCCGCCCTTGACAAACAGCATACAGATGCTGAGAAAAGACAGCGAGGGCGACGGAGAGAGCAAGACGACAAAGCCGGAATGCGCCCTCGTTTTGAAAAATTGTAGCATCTGAATGCTTCGGTTCGTCAAGGGTACGCTGCGCCGGCCGGTACAGTATGTATTTGTTAGCTCGGGTTCAAGAGAGAGTTTGTGGAATATACTTTTCGCCCGTAGTTTCAAGATGGTAGAGCAAGCGAACGAGCTTCTTTGCGGCGTGAGACACAGCAACATTGTAATGCTTGCCTTCCGCCAGCTTTTTCCTGAGATAAACGGCAAAGGTCGGCTCCCATTTGCAGACATATTTTGCTGCATTTAAGAGTGCCCAGCGCAGATATTTTGAACCTCGCTTTTCCATCTTTGCATGAGTGGAATAGATTTGACCCGACTGGTATGTAGACGGAGAACAGCCTGCAAAGGCAAGCAGCTTGTCCGGATTATCAAAACGTGAGAAATCACCGACCTCGGAAATGATGACAGAGCCAAGAGCATAGCTGATCCCCGGCACGGAAAGAGTGGGGGAATCGATGGAATCCATGATCTTTTTGATCTCTGTCTCGATCTCAGCAATTTCTGCATCAAGCTCACGGATCAGCTTGATGGTATGTCTGAGTTCCAATGATTTTGCAGGAAGATATGAGCTGATCGAACGTTTCGCGGCTTCACGGATTGCGTTTGCTTTCTCTCTGCCGAAATGTCCTTTGGAAGCGGTGGAAAGCAAAGCCGTCAGATGCTTCAGATTGGCAGAAGCGACCTGATGAGCGCCGGGAAACTCGGAAAGAAGCTCATACACAGCTTTCGTGTGAAGTGATGATACAAGCTTTTTGAGTTCCGGGAACAGGATATTTACAAGGCGGGAAACAGATTGTTTCAGCTTCGATCTATCAGAAACTTTATCAAATCTGTATCTGGATAGTGACTTTAGGTCTTCATTGTGGTATACTGTGTCTGAGTAGGGCTTTAAGCTCACGTCAGACATGATCATACTCGCAATTGTACGGGCGTCCACTTTGTCTGTTTTGGTTTTACGCAGACTGACGCTCTTCCGGCTCAGACTGGTGTACAGCGGATTGATAACGATGGTAGTCAGACCTTTGTTATGAAGAAATCCGAGAATGTTGCAGGAGTAGTGTCCCGTGGCTTCAAGTCCTACTTTTACTTTGCTCAGATCCCTTGACGCGGTCTTGATCTTGAAGAACAAATCTTCAAAGCCATCCATGTCGTTCTGTATGGTAAATACATCGTACAGAATCTCACCGTCGGAGTTTGCGATAAAGCAGTCATGCTTGTCCTTTGCTACGTCGATTCCGACATAAACCATAATGATACCTCGCAGTGTGTTTATTTGATGCTGAATGGATCCACAGGGCACTTTACGTCTTGTAACCTCGTTCTAAATGAACCGTCTTGCATCTCCACTTGCTGCGGTATCTAACTAATTAACAAACTCGTAAAGGGCTGTGGTTGGAGCCTCCTTGAAACCGTCTTGCGGTAGGTGAACACACCATTCCACAGCATCCGTTACAGTATAGCATTTTTCTTCAAGTTCTTGGAGAGGAACTTTAAAAACTACTACTTTTATATTATACGAGGTAATCCCATGCCGAGCAAATACCAAATCATTTCGGAGCTGGCATCCCAGACCGCAAGGGATATCACCTCCAAGGCAAAGCGATACACGGACTTTCTCGTTACAGCCGCCAACAACTATAAGTACAGCTTTAAGGAGCAACTGCTGATCCATGCCCAGAAGCCGGATGCGACAGCCTGCGCGGAAATCGAGACTTGGAACCGCTCGGTCGCTGGGTGAACAAGGGCACAAGAGGCATTGCGCTCCTTGTCGATAGAGATACCCCATACAAGCTGCGCCATGTCTTTGACTACTCGGACACGAACAGTCGTGCCGGTCGGGTGGTCACGCTTTGGCAAATGCGTCCGCAATTTGAAGAACCCGTAAAAGAAAGCCTTCAGGATAGCTTCGGAGAGGTGGAGCTTACAGCAGACTTTCCACATTTCCTTATGGAGATTGCAAAGAATGCTGTTGAGGATAACTTTTCAGATTACCTTTCCAATCTCCAGGCTGTCAAAGGTGACAGCTTTTTGGAGGAGCTGGACGATCTCAATCTGGAAGTCTGGCTGAAAGACACTCTGCAAAGCAGCGTCGCGTATATGGCGCTGGTGAGAGCAGGCTATCAGCTGAGCCTCTTCTTCGCACGGGATGATTTTGATTTCTCCCATATTTACGATTTCAATACGGTTCCGGTGATCTCTGTTCTCGGTGCGGCAACAAGCGATATTTCCGAGATGGTGATCCGGGAAATTGCAGAAACCGTAAAAGAACTGGAAAAAGAGGAAAAACAGAGTAATCGCACATTTGCGAGAGACCGATCCTCTGAGTATCATGAAAGCAGAAACAATAAAACCGAATAATTGCCGTAAAGGCGGTGAATTGCTTTGTCTCAAAAGAGCGCGAAACAAAACAGAAAAGTGCAGGAGTTGGAGGCTCTCTTGAAGCAGAGTGAGCAACGCTGTACCGAACTGGAAAAGGAGAACAAAGCGCTTCGTCAGAAGATGGACCGTTTGACGGAGCAGTTTCTCAATGCGCAGCGGGCGCAGTTTGGTCAGTCCAGCAAAAAGACAGAATACGTGATGGCAGATCAGATGCGCCTGTTTAATGAGGCTGAGGCAAGCGAGGATGCAAAGCCGACTGAAGTGACTGTCTCGGCACATAAGCGTACGAAAAAGCCGAAACGCACTTTGGAAGAATTAAAGAAAACGCCTCCAAAGCGAGAAGTCATACTGGATATTCCGGACGAAAGGCTTGTTTGTGCCAAGTGCGGAGGCAAGCTGAAAGCGATTGGGAAGAAGTTTCTTCGTACAGAACTGGTTCTTATTCCCGCCAGGATGGAGCTCGTGGATTATTACACGAGAACATACGCCTGCGAGAACTGTGAACCAAAGACGGGATTTGCGTCCATCTACTCGGCGAAACCCGCACCGGTCCTGCTTAAGCATAGCCTGGCGTCAGCTTCTACCGTAGCGGACGTCATGGTGAAGAAGTATGTGGACGGGATTCCCCTGGCCCGGCAGGAGAAGATTTGGGAACGCGAAGGGGTCGAATTAAGCCGCGCGACCCTGGCCAACTGGGTTATTCAGGTCAGCCAGAACTGGCTGAAGCCCGTATACGAGCTGCTAAAGGAAACCTTGCTGGCAAGCCATGTGATCCACGCCGACGAGACCGTAATTCAGGTGCTGAAGGAAGACGGGAAGAAGGCCAGCAGCAAATCGCGGATGTGGGTGTATGCCACTTCGGAACGCAGCGCACGGCAGGTTCGGTATTTTGAGTACCAGCCGGATCGCAAAGGGCTTCGGGCCGCGCAGTTTCTGGAGGGATTTCACGGCTGCCTGGTGACGGACGGCTACGCTAGGTATGGTCAGGTTCCGGATGTCGTTCACTGCGGATGCTGGGCGCATATGCGGCGAAAGTGGCGCGATGCCATGCCGAAGGGCTCGACAACAGCCACCAGCAAAGCGGCAGTCGGCTATGACTATGTGAACAAGCTGTTCCTGTGGGAACGGAAGTTCACAGAGATGCGAAATGAAGAACGTAAAAACGCGCGGCAGGCGATGGAAGCACCATTGCTTGACGCCTATTGGCTGTGGCTGAAAACGTTGGAGCCGACGCCGGGGAGCAAACTGGCCGAGGCTGTACGTATGCCATAAACCAACAGGCAGCGTTAAGCGCGTTTCTCGAACACGGAGATGTGGAAATCTCAAATAACACAGCAGAAAATGCCATTCGTCCCTTTGCTGTGGGCCGGAAAAACTGGCTGTTTTCCGACACGGTAAAAGGGACGGAATCCAGCGCCGTTGTCTACACGCTTGTTGAAACAGCCAAGGCGAACGGTCTGGAACCATATGCCTATCTCAGCCAATTGATGCGTGATCTCCCGTGGTATGGGCATAATCCAAGCAGGGAGGACTTGAACGATGCGCTCCCCTAGTCCCAGCGAATGCAGCAATTGGCTGAACCTGACGATACGGATGACCTGTAATGCTCCGCCCGCCCCGAGCCTGGGACGGGCGTGTTTTCGTTTACCGGGGGATCGTTGAGCGCTTACTTTGCAGAAGGCCATTAACGCTACCGAAGAACTTTACAAGTGTCTGTGATGAATACAGGGTGGGCGCCTTGACAATAAGACAGGCCGCGCAAAAGTTATCTATGTCCACAACAACTTTTTATCGGAAGTATATAGAACAAGAGAGGATGCGAGCAGATAATTAAATATAAGAAAGCATTATGAGGCAATCTTTATAAATATGTACGCTCCGAAGACAATTTTTTGTACCAAAAGTTTGTACCAAAAGGTTGATTTTCCTGGATAAATATGATATTATAAATTTGGATACATGGATGCTATGCCACACAGTTTACATTAGCTGCTGTGTGATGTACACGTTGTTGTTATTTAATTCAGTGCTTAGGGCTTCTTTGTTGTCGTGTCACATTAAGGTAAAATGTGTTTGGTACTTTACCCACTTATTTTACAGACGCGGATTTATGATGGTAATGAACATGGTTTATTGCCGTGCCTTGAACCGTAATTTTATTTTAGAAGGTGAGAATATGAAGTATACTGCACCTAAGGCAACGAAGGTTGTTTATCCCGCTGCGTTAGCAATGGAACTCGTTGTCCGCTAAACCACAAGAATGACGGGGGTTCTTAACTTCCCCCGTCTTATTCTGAAAAAGAAACGACAGGGTTTTCCATATGTTTGAACGTAAAAGAAACTTGCAGTATTGAGGACAAAAACGGAGGAAACCAATGAAGGTTAATTTTGACAAGAAGTGGGTTGAGTACGGAACTGAGAAGTTGCGTTTTCTGATGTTTGTAATCGTATATGTCCTTACAAAGATGATATCATTTATCTTAGCGGGTCGCTGATTGAGGGAGCAGTTGCTCCTTTTTCAGAAGGAATGGGAAATCGGTTTTCGGATTTGGATGTGTTTATTATTCGAGAGCATGATCAGTTTCTTCAAACAAAAGCGGTTTATAGTGAAAACATTAGAAAAACTTTTTTTATAGATGATTTACCGATAGGCCTTGATGTAGAAGTGTATGATCGAAATTACATTAATCAATTAATTGATGTGATTGGTAAAGTAACTTTACAAAGTGATGGCAGAGTCACTAATCTATACAAACAAGAATTGCAGGATAATTATAATCTGACATTCATTAATTCTTTTCTCAATCGTCTATTGAATTCTGTTTGTATCTTCAATGCAGATGAGTATGAAATAATCAAGCAACGGGTTCCCCCAAAAAAGTTTTTGGAAGTAATGAAAACTTATATTATTAGTGATCTTATATTATTAGTGATTTAGATAATATTTTGCAGGATGTAGTGGGCAACTTAGAAAACAAACAATATGATGTTGCCTTGTTATGTATGAGAGAGGCTATGTATGAAGCTATGCAATTAGCGCTTGTGGCAAGTGATGTGTTTGTAGATAGAGTTAAGTGGGTGCCGTTGAAGTTTTTAAATTATTGTGCTCATGATTTGCGTTTTGAAGAATTGAAAAATGCCTATGTGATGCTTTGTAAATCTGATCTTAGATCAAATGATTATTGTGGAGAAATGGTTAGTAATGCGATTATGGTTGTACAGAGGACAATTGAGCAAATAAACTTGGGGGAGTGGTTATTGTGATAGATAATTTAATTCAATTGAAACGAAAAACGCAAATGCAGATTAGAAAGCTTCAAGATCAGTTTTACCTGGTTGGAGATGGACAATGTTACGAACTAAATATTACTGGTGCGGTAATTGTAAATAATATCGAAAAAGATATTACAATTGATGATCTTTGCAAGAAAATATCTGAAAAGTTTTCTTTTCCTGACATTGCTCAAATTCGTGCGGATGTGTATAGCTTTATAGAATTCTTATGTAATGAGGGCATTATTTCTTATGACAGTCCGGGATAGTTTTTCAGCGAAGAAAAATTTACGTATCATATCAATTTTCTTTCTGGGATTATTATATGTTTTCTTTCCGACGAAACAGATGTGCGTGCTTTTTTTTCTTTTGGATTCTGAATTTCATTCTCCTTGGAAATATAAGAAGGATACAGAGAGAGAGCTACTGCCTGTATGCACTTAGAATGTCAGCATATTTTATTCAGTACACTTTTCCAGCAATTATTTGTGGCTTTTCTATAGTTTGGAATATAAGAGTTGCTATTTCGCTCGTAGTTGTTGCAGTTTGTTTTGCGCTATGGTGTTTTTGGAATAAAAAGTTAATCATTTTAATGTTTTCAAAGAAAATAATTGCAACCTATTCAGGCGCAAGCAAATTTACTTTGATTCTGGATATCTATAATAGAATTGGAGCTGCAATTTCAGAAGAAATGTTCTTTAGGTATTATATCCTTTCACTAAATATTCCGGTTATTCTTAGATTCAGTTTAAGTGTGCTGCTATTTTGGCTAAGTCATTATCTGCTTCCGTGGAGTAAGGATTTTAAGAAAAATGATTACTTTAACCAAATTAGTGTTGGAGCTATTAGCGCCATCCTTTTTCTACTTACGAATTCAATAATACTCTGCATACTGCTACATCTTTTAGTGAATATGGGCGATATTGTTAGAGCCATTTTGTATTTTGATAGGCAATATATACACAAGCAGAGATACGGTGAATTACTTGATAGCTCGACATGTTATCCTGAATTAGATTTATAAGAACATATTTATGATACATGGAGGGTTTATGGATAATCTACTAACTTCTATAAAGGAAATCATTGATAAAGATCTAAACGAAAATGATGAAACAATAGCTCTAACAAAACTGATTGATAGCAATATTAATACACCTGTGCCTTTAGAGAGTTTTGTTGAATTCACACGTCTTTTTTCTTCAAAGAAAAAGGATAATATTTCTGGGTGCATCAATATTAATGGAACTGGCGCTAGTGGTTTGAAAAAACCGAATTTGTCATCGATTGCCGCCTTGTACTTATCTCAGCTTTCAGAAATACCGGTTGTAAAGACAGGAAGTGTTTATAATACTGGGATCTCTGGTAGTAGCGACTTCTTTACCGATATAGGCTATTTTTTATCCAACAATCGAGAACGTATTTTTAGAAAATATGGTTTTATGTATTATGATTTTCTGGAATTATCTCCATGGAAAAGATACCACCATATTCTCATCAAAAATAAAGCAATTTCGGAGATATACAGCAATGTGGTTTTTTTTGACTACAATGCCGGTTTATTCCTTTTAGGTGTCAGCAATCCACCCTACTATTCGTCGTTATTGCAGAATAATATTCTTGAAAATAAGCCTCAGCGTTTAGTTATGTATTACACTATTGTTCACGGAAAAACAGTGGACGAAATCATGCCAGGAGATGTTTATGTAGATAATAGATTATTCTGTAAAACAATACAGAGTTCGAATTATCAACAGATCAATTCAAGGGAAGACGCACGTCAAATCAATTCTAAGCTCCTAACAGGAGAAGAAACGGGATATTGGAAAACAGCACTATCTATGACATGTGCGTATGCTTTGATTGAAATTGGGAAAGCGTGCTCCATAGAGGAAGGTGAACAGATGTTCGAAAAAGCTTATAAGGACAGAGCGATCAAAGAAATTTTAAATATGTTATGATAGCGTGTTGATTTGTAGAGATTTATAATCTATTTTAAAAGCGCAAATTGCAAGTGCAAATTGGACACCTTCTGGTAGAAAGAGGCTCTAAAATCAGCCACGATTTTGGTTGAAGCGTAGCTTCAATCAAAATTGGGGCTTTCGCAGCCGTTCAGGCTGCGTAGACGATATCCAGGAAAGTCTCAAACAGTTCCTCCGGCGTGCAGTATCCCAGATTCCTGCGGGGTAGACCGTTGAGCGCATCTGCGGTCCAGAGAATCTCCTCATCCGAGAAGTTCTCAATGGAAACTCCTTTTGGGACATATCGACGGAGCATCCCGTTTTCCCGCTCGTTCTGCGCCCGTTCCCAGGATGTGTAAGGGTGGGCAAAGTAAACCTTCGTCCCGAACTGCTCTATTTGAGCAAAATCCGCAAACTCCGACCCATTGTCCACGGTAATTGTCTTGAATATCTGGCTGAAGAACGACGCTCCGAAGTCCTAACGGAGCTTTTGCATCGCCGCATTGACCGCCTCGCCGATCTTTCCGGGAATGCGAATTGCAAGGTAGTGCTGTGTTTTCTTTTCCAGCAAGGTCAGAATAACCGCCTCCTTGCCCTTGCGTTTTCCCACCACTGTATCACCCTCCCAGTGGCCAACTTCCAGCCTGGACGATGCAATTTCAGGCCGCTCATCTATGGTTGTTCCGTATGCTTTTTTGCGCTTAGCAGTGCTTTTGCAGCGCTTTTTCCGCTTCAAAGCCTCGGGAAGCTCCAGCGGCTCCAGCACCAGATTGCCTGCCCATATTTCATTGTACAAGGTTTTGGTGCTGACCATTTCCGCAGGCAGAAACAGCTTGTGCTTACGTGCGTAGCCCACACAGGCATCCAACGACCATTTCTCCTGACGCACCTTGTTTACGACCCATTGAATAAATGCACTGCATTTACATATGCGGTGTGGCCTGTGGCTGTTTGCTCTGTGCGTTTGATATACACGCATTCCGCGTTTTGCGGAGTAGCCGGGAGTACGGCCTCTCCGGCCGGTTCTGAGCCCCGTGCCGCGCTTCAATTCGTTAGAAATGGTGGTGGGTGAGCAGTTCAAATATCTGGCAATGGCCCGATTAGACTGCCCCAGCTTCTTCATCGCCTCAATTGCGCCCCGATATTCTCTGGTCAAATGCTTTCCGAGCTTGCGTTCTGCGTTATTTGTGGTATACTGAGTGTGATCCATAGTGATTGCCTCCGGTGAATGGCGTTGGGGAACTTCATTCTACCATATGAGAAGTCACTATGGATTTCTTTTTCTCAGGTGTCCAACTTCATTTTACAACCGACCTCTATTTTAAAAGGAGATATATATTATGCCGCGTTTAAAAGGTTTCAAAGAAAAGAGCAATATTGTCCTTCTCAAAGAAGAATATGTTAAAAGAAAATTGTTTGATAAAGCAGTAAAGCATGGGTACCAAAATATTGTTATACCTGTTATTGAAAAAGCAACCTCTTTTTCAGAGGAAGTAGTAGGCCACTCACCTTGGCCTGAGTGGAATGAAAAAGGTTGCTTCTTCTTTGATATACAGAATTATAGCGAATCTTACGATCATGGAGAAACTGAACGTGTGTTACTTATTCCGGAAGGAACTGTTTCTGTAACTAGGTGGTTAGGCGATCAGATTAATGCCGGAAATGTTTCTTTTCCTTTGAAATTATTCTATTCTGTTAAGTGCTATCGGAATGAATTGCTAAATACATTAGGTGAAACTAAATGTCGCGAGTTTGAGCAATTTGGAACTGAGATTTTGGGATCTTCAAATATCCAGTCTGATACAGAAATTATTTGTATGATTTATAAATTTCTTGAAGACTTAGGTGTTGGTAAAGAATGCATAGTATTTCGTCTGAATGATGTCGCTATTTTTACTATGCTAATCAAAGATAGTGGAATTTCTATTGACGACCAGCTTGTTCTTAAAGAATTGCTTGACTATCTGGCAGAAGCAAAGGCAGGTAAACACGCTGAAACAGCAGATTCAACACGCCGTGAAATACATGCAATTATTAATAAGTATTCGCTCATCCCTACTATGCAAAATAGATGGGATATGATTATCGAAGGTGGCTATGACCAAGAAGAAGAGTTTTATCAGTTGTTTGATAATAAATATCATAGTCATTTTGCCTCGCTAATGGACATTAAAACAGCTTTTGCACAGCTTGGAGTTATGGTCAAAACAGATCTTTGCGTGATACGTTCTCATGAATACTATACTGGCATCTCTTTTGAGGTCGATGTGGCGAGAAATGACCAGCTATTTTTTGAAATCGCTGGTGGTGGTAGATATAATCGTTTGGTTCAACATTTTGTAGTGAATAAAAATGTTGAAAGCATTCCGTGTACTGGTTTTGCTTTTGGGCTTGAGAGACTTGTTACAATGCTTAATAGTTTGGGCGTTTTCAACGAAAAGAAAGAAATCAAATCAACTTTTTGCTTTTCGGTAGAGTCTAATAGTTCATTAACATTTCCGGAGGACAAGACGGTTAATACATATCTTAAGTTGGTTGAGAAAACACCAAATGTCTTTGTCGGCGATTAATTTATTACAATTTTGAGTATTAAATCGAACTTGCTACTTGGAGTAACAGACTTTATTTCAAGCGTCGTTTCGCTTCAATTAGGAACTAATACTAGACTTTTCCCAAACAACATAACAGAGGAACGAGATTTAAGTTTGTTGAAACCCTTACATAGATTCACTTAAAATTTATCTCTGAAGTTTCTCATATCAAGGAGACAATATTATGAAAGTAATTAAAACACCGGTAAAAGGAATGCCTGAGTATACTCCCCAGGAAATGCAACTTAGAGATCATTCGCTTAATATGATTAAAAAAACCTATGGTAAATATGGATTTATGTTAATCGAAACTCCAGCTCTTGAACATATTGAAAATTTAACAAGCAAACAAGGCGGAGAGAATGAGCAACTTATCTTCAAGGTGTTGAAACGTGGAGAAAAACTTGAGAAAGAGACCAATGTGGACAATATGTGTGATTGTGGTTTGCGATATGATCTGACGGTTCCACTAGCCAGATTTTATGCGAACAACTGTAACGAGTTACCTGCTCCATTTAAATCACTTCAAATTGGTGACTCTTGGAGGGCTGACCGTCCTCAAAAAGGAAGATTTCGCCAATTTATGCAATGTGACATTGATATCATTGGAGATAATAGTAATCTAGCAGAAATCGAGCTAATTTGTGCGACAATGTGTATGCTGCATGAATTGGGTCTTGGTAATTGCACAGTTAGAATCAATGATAGAAGAATCCTGCGCGCGATGGCTGAGTCATGCAATTTCCCCCAAGACAAAATGGACACAATATTTATCATTCTCGATAAATATGACAAGATTGGTATTGAGGGAGTCAAGAGTGAACTGTTAGGACTTAATCTTAATGAGCAGGATGTACAAAACTATTGTAGCTATTTTAATACCCCTACGAGTGAATACTGCAAAGAGTTCTTTTTGAAATATGCTTCAGCGGTCGAGATCGACCAGAGCCTGGTAGATAATCTGGATAGCATTATTAGTTGCGTTCGTGGAGCGACCAAGGGTAAAGGCAGTATCATTTTTGATCCTACATTGGTGCGAGGTATGTCCTACTATACTGGCCCTATTTTCGAAGCCGGTTTAGACTCGTATGGACTGTCCATCGCAGGAGGAGGACGCTATGATGAAATGATCGGAAAGTTTAGTGGCGTAGAAACTCCAGCATGTGGGTTCTCTATTGGATTTGAGCGAATTGTTGCGATAATGAGAGAAAATGGTGTTAGCTATATCCCAGAAACACAAAAATATGCGTACTTAATTGAAAAGAATGTAGATTTGAAGAAAACAGAAGAAGTGCTTATGAAGGCAGCTACTTTGCGAGAAAATGGGTATTCTGTACTCGTTTCACCCAGAAAGAAAAATGCTAGTAGGCAAAAGGCTGTTCTTAAACAACTGGGATATACTACTGTTGTTGATGTTTTTGCAGATACGGAGGTTTAGTATGTTACAAAATGTGTTTGACACCTTTAGCAGCAGTGTTGCAAGTGAGTATAGAGACTATATTGCAAATACCATCGATAGTGGCAGTGTTGATATTAACGGTTTATACTCTCAGTACACTTCCTTGGACGTATTTTACCCCCGCCCTATTTTGACCTACTTAGGTACTCAATATAAAGCCAATAATTTGTCCGATATCAGTACAAGCAAGTTTCCGCCTATTATTTTTATACCTCAAATTGTTAGAGATTTTTTGGCTATTCATGATGATGTTATTGACGAAGATTTAATTAAGTTTAATACTGACACATTGCCTTTTGCAATTAGTAAGCTATACGATTCAAAACTGGATAATATGTCAACAAAAGGAAAAAACTTATCAATTCTATTTGCTGACTATATTATTCCTATTATCTATAATATTGCGTATCAGGCAGAATGTGATAAGGATACGAGGCTGGAACTAATTAATGCCATTAATAGAGTACTACTAAAAACTAATGTTGGTCAGATTAAGGAATTGGAACTTGAACAGGTCATGCCTTCGAGTATTAGTGAAAGTGAGATTTTAGAGCTATATAATAAAAAAGCTGCGGATTATTGTTATGCTTTTCCTTTTGAGCTCGGGCTAATATATGCTGGGGCGCCTATGAAGTTAATTGATAAGTCAAGAGAAATTCTTCTGAAAATTGGTGCATGTTCTCAAGTGGTCAATGATATTGAGGGTGTTTTTTTTGAAAGCTATGGTGATGAACGTGATACGTTTAGTGACTTGCTTGAGTTGCGCAGAACATATTTGCTGGTAAAGCTTTCTAAAATGTCATCTAACGAAACTGTTCAAAAGATGCTTGAAAAGAACCGATTAAATTATAGTGAAGCGCAGTCAATCAAAGAAGAAATGATTAATTGCAACCTGTTAGAAAGTGTTTGCGCTGACATTAAAAAGATTTGCTCGGAACTGTATCACTGTATTGATGACTTAAGCTTGGGTAATGTATTAAAAGATTATATTCAGGATTTAATTCGCATCCGCGTATTAGATAACTTGGAAAAGGTTTCTAAGAGCATAAGATAATTTAATTACTATTTTGAATTTTTACAAAATGAAACAGATGCATGTCTATGAAATAAAGCATTGCTGCTTTAATACAGAACGGAATATTATTTGTTCGGCTAGAATCCATGTTCCTCTGGCTGAAAAATGTTCAATGGGGTGTATTTACTGCAATTATATAAACGATAGAAATATTACCGATCGTAAAGATCGACCTGGTACTGCGGGTATGCTTGTTACTGGGCGTGAAGGCATTAAAGCTTATCTCGAAAAAGCGTTTGAATTAATTCCTGAATGCAATATCGTAGGTATTAGTGGTCCAGGCGAACCACTGGAGAACTATGAACAACTTGAGATTCTTCAGGAAATAATGAAAAATCAATATCCTGATAAATTGCTATGTGTGTGCAGCAATGGAAGATACTATGAGCAGTTTTATCTGTTGGTAGACAATTTCAAGAATGTTAAATATTTTACAGTTACAATCAATTCTCTAAATCCAAATACTGTGCAACATATATATAAATCTATTGATTCGGATCGTGAAGCGGTAGATCTTATTGATGGACAAATATCTATTATAAAAAGGGCGAAACAGAATGGAATAAAAGTTAAAGTTAATACGGTATATTTGTCTGGTATAAATGATAAGGAAATTGTTTCCATGTTTAGTAAATTAAAGGAGTACGGAGTTGATTGTTTTAATTTGCTGAATCAGATTCAGAGTGGAAATGCTTTGCAGCAGATGGAGAACGCTTCTTTCGACGATTACAGGATGATGCGAAATTATTTAGCTGAACAAGGCTTTCCACTTACTAGCCAATGTCGCCAGTGTAGATCAGATTTTTGTGGATATTGAGGTAGAAAATGGACTATTTTGAAGCATATCAATCTTGCTCTCTTTTTGGAGCACTCAGATATTTCGCCAATATTGAGGACAGCGTCTGTGTAATTAATGGGCCTAGCGGCTGTAGCTTTTATGCTAGAAATGCAGTTGTAAATTTAAATGGCTTTTTTGAATCATTAAGCGAGGTAAAAATACCCCATATTTTTACTGTGGATTTTACTGAGAAAGATGTTATCTTCGGAAATGAAGAAAGACTTGAACGTGCTCTTTCGGATATCATCCAGAAATATCAACCAAAATTAATAGTTGTTTTTAACTGTTGTGTATCTGAAATAATCGGCACAGACATTGACCAAATTGCCAAGGATCTTTCTGAAAGAGAAAACAATACTAAAGTAATAGCTGTTCACAGTGCTGGATTTAAAGGTGACCAGAGGCATGGTATGAAATTAGCAGCGCAATTGCTATTTGACAATATTTTTCAAAAACGCATTGGGCAAATTAATACTGTAAAAGATAAGGTTAACATTCTTGGAGATTTTGACTATTTTAACCGAAGTACAAAAGAACTGGTTGAAAAATTAAAGAAAATAGGAATATCCAATATTACACAAGTCCCAGGATCATGTTCGATTGACGAATTGTATGCAGCGCCAGATGCTTCACTTAATATCATTACTTGTCAAAACGCATCAAGGTATCTTGCAGAATTAATGAAGGCAAAATTTGGTATTCCATATATCGGAAAAGGGTTCGATTTATATGGATTAGACAATTGTTTTAAGTCGTATTTATCTTTATACCAATTTTTTGGCAAAGATACATTAGAATTAGAACAAGAATATAAAGAAACAAAAAATGCCCTTAATAGTTATAAAAGCATATTAGCGGGCAAGCATGCGATTATTGTGGCAGGAACACGCAGATCATTGGGATACGCTGCTATTCTGAAAGAGTTGGGAATGAATGTAGATCTCATTTTTTGCGAAAATATCGACACTTTTATCAAAAGAGAAGAGTATTTACGTTACTCCGAGAATGTGCTGTTAAATGTTAGAATAGATGATTTGGCTTACCAAATTAAGAGAATTAATCCTGATATTATCTTGACTACGCTTCCAGAAATGGTTGCGCCTAATCAATATATCCCTCGTCTTTCTGACGATTTCGCCGGATTTTCAGGCTGTCTGCGGATGGCAGAATATATTTCTAATTATTCACAGTCTGGACAAGAAAACAAAATGGTTGCTATTAAAAATTAGGCTTTGGTATAGTATATTCATTAGATATAAGGAAAGTTTAATATGAATCAAATCGCAATTTATGGAAAGGGAGGGATTGGTAAGTCAACCATTTCTTCCAATATATCTGTTCAAATGGCTCAAAAAGGTTGCCGTGTGCTTCAAATTGGGTGCGATCCAAAACATGATTCTACATTGCTCCTCCTCAATAATCCAATTGATACTGTTTTGGATGTTGTAACATCAAGAACAGATTATTCATCTACGGATTTCTTGAAAGAAGGAGATTTGGGCGTGGGGTGTATTGAGATTGGTGGTCCAGCCCCAGGCGTAGGCTGTGCAGGAAGAGGGATTATTCGCGGAATAGAAGCAATTGAAGAGTGTGGCATATTGGACGATCAAAAATATGATTTAGTTATATATGATGTGCTGGGAGATGTAGTTTGTGGAGGTTTTTTTGAACCTCTGAAAAAAAATAGAGTTAATGAGATATATATCGTTACTTCTGGAGAATTTAATTCTTTGTTTGCAGCCAACAATATTTGTAAGGGCTATCTAAATTGTAGATTAGCAGAAAAAGGAATTGTGTTGGCAGGAGTAATTGGCAATTACAGAAATGTAAATAGAGAAAGCGAGATTGTAAAAGAGTTCTGCAGTGAAGTCAATTTGCGACTCATCGCAGAAATATCTCGCGATGCACACATTGAGTCTTCTACGGCATTAGGAGTTCCGTTTGTTCGAGCTTTTCCAAATATTGATTCGACAAATAAAATAGATGCAATTTGTCAATATGTTTTTATGGATAAAAAAGAAATCTTAGTCCCCAAACCACTATCGTTGGAAGGTATCAGATCGATTATTACTAACTTTACATGAAGTGAGGTTGCAATGGAAGATAATGTAATTTTAGTTGATATTGACGATAGGGAAATTGGCTCCGCAACAAAAGAACATGCGCATTTCGAGGGATTGTTACATAGGGCTTTTTCTGTATTCCTTTTTCAAGGAAATAAAATGCTTATCCAAAGACGTAATGTTAATAAGTACCACTCTGGTGGACTACTTGCAAATAGCTGCTGCAGTCATCCAAGGGTAGGAGAAAGTTTTGAGGTCGCCACCCGTAGACGGCTTAAGGAAGAACTTGGGATCACTAAACCTATCGATCTTTGTCTAGTCGGAAGTATTCTATACCGTGAACAGTTTCCAGATGGGGTTACTGAATTCGAAAAAGATTCGATTTTTGTTGGTGAGTATTTTGGCGAAATTAATATTTGCGAGGATGAGATTGAGAACGCTTTTTGGATTGAAATTGACAAGCTTAAGGAAGATGTTCTGAAAAATCCCAAAAAATATACATGCTGGTTTATCAATGCTTTGCCTATGGTTTTAGATTATGTTCATAATCATATGGTGAAATGTTAGTCCAGCAATGAAAAATGGGGAAAACAAATGCCTAAACGAATAATTCCGTGCACAAAAACATGCACGCACTATCAAATTGACCTTTTGGGCAAAAAAATAGGAATTAATACAAATTGCCCCGAGTTACCACTTGTTTTTCTTGATAAAAGTATTGTCTCTGAGTGTGAGCAAACATCAATAGAAGATTACAATATTACTGCGTTACTTTCAAATTCAATAAAAAGCGAGTTTGTTTCTGATGATGTAGTTGTTTCAGAAAATGATGACAGCGGTGATGATATATTCATGAATGAAACATTTACATTATGTGAAAAACAAATTACGCTAATGACTTATCCTAATAATTCAATTATCTGTGAAGAGAAAAACAACACTTCAAACTGTATCGTTTCAGGTAACAAGGATGTTCTCGTATTTTATCTCAAAAAAGTTCTAAAGAAAATTGCGGCAACTGTGTATGTCCAGAATGGTTATATTCCAATTCATGCTGGAGCCGTTGCTATTGGGAAGCGGTGTTTTTTATTATTAGGAGATAGTTATGCTGGGAAAAGCACACTTTGTTATAACCTGTATTTACAGGGGTATCATTACATCAATGATGATATTGTATTTCTAAAAAAAGAACTAAATCATTGGAGCGTAAAATCATTATCGATCTATCCGAATATTCGCGAGAGTGCTGTGAATTATTTAATAAATCTAGATATTTTTGATAATTCGATATATTCAGAATATCAAAAATCCTTCTCTGTACATGGCGTTCGATTTAATACAGAGGATGTATTTGTTGAGAAAATGATCTACATTTGTCAAGCGGATAACGACGCTGTGCATATATTAGATTCAAAGAGGGCAGCTGAGGTAATTGAAAACGCAATCAATGAGCATGGAAAGATACAAGTTAATCAGTCGATTTATAGAACTATTAACGAACTTGTGCAAGATATTGAATGTATTAATTGTAACAGATCGGTAAGCTTCTCCTTCTTAGCAGAGCAATTAAATCGTCCTTGATTTGAGCGTGTAATAATAAAAAGGTGCATAATATACTGTAATCCAAAAGGTATTAGAAAACAAATTGATGCTGTTTGATGAGATATACAGGCGTTTTTGGAAAACATGGTCTCATGAGAAATGAAGCAGCTTTCTGATAGACTTATACGGGACTGGAAATCAATCCATTTTGAAATATGATCGTCGTCTGTGCTTTCTTTTTTCCGTTTTTATTCCGTGTTATACATATTATTGAACCAATGGCACGAATCTTTAGAACTGTTGTACAACTGCATTAGGAGATAATATATGAATACCGTTATTGAAGTAAGAGATCTTTATCGTGAATACGTTAGAAAGGGCGGCTTTATTAAAAAAAATAAGTCTATCGTTAAAGCCGTAGATGGAATATCATTTTTAGTAGAAAAGGGAGAGATTTTTGGCATCTTAGGATAAAATGGCGCTGGAAAAACAACAACCATTAAGATGCTTACCACGCTTCTTGCGCCGACCAGTGGTGTCTGCAAAGTGTTGGGATATGATACCTTCGGCGAGGAGAAAAAAATACGTCCACGCATAAACTTTATCTTTGGCGGGGAAATGGGCGTTTATCGACGCCTATCAGCCAGAGATAATCTTCGATACTTTTCCAATCTTTATCTTTTGAGTCGAAAAGAACAGGTACTTCGCATTGAAAAGATTTTGGAGCAAGTTGAATTATTGAATCGTGCAGACGATCTTGCTGAGACCTACTCGAAGGGAATGATCCAACATTTGCAGATTGCACGTGGGCTTATCAATGACCCAGAAATCCTTTTCATGGATGAACCAACGGTTGGGTTAGATCCAATCGGAGCAAGGATGCTACGAGATATCATTCGCCGGCTTAAGGAGGAGGGACGTACAGTCCTTTTGACTACGCATTATTTGCCGGAAGCTGAAGAACTATGCGATCGAATGGTAATCATAAACAAGGGTAAAATCGTTGCACAAGGTACACCGTCGGAGATTAAGAACGGATATGACAATTTAGAGGAAGCCTATGTAGATTTAATCAAGGAGGCGGGCAAATGAATTTAGCCATCCTAATTAGTTCTGTGCGTATACAAATGAAACAATCTTTTGCGCGCCCTATGTTTCGTTTTTGCCTATTTGCCAATCCTGTTTTAAATACTATCTTGCTGTACGAAATGTATCGAAATACAGAAGAAAATAACTTTATGGCATATGTCGTATTAGGAGCAGGCTTGATGGGGCTGTGGAGTTGTATTTGTTTTTCTTCAGCGGGGGACATTAGCAGGGAGCGTTATAGTGGAACCCTTGCGCTTATTTTTGCAGCTCCTGCAAGTTTTCCTACTATTATAATAGGAAAGATATTGGGAAATACGATTTTGTCACTTATTTCTCTTGTTATTTCACTAATTACTGCTGTGGTTTTTTCCAAATTCCGTTGATGTTAGGCAGCCCATTGCTGTTTTTAGTGGCATTATTTGGTGCGATAACGTCATTTGTTGTGATTTCATCCGTAATGACATGTCTTTTAACACTTTCTCGAAAAACGGAATTGTACATGAATTGCATCGAAATACCCATTATCCTGCTATGCGGATTTGTGTTTCCTGTAAACATACTGCCAAATGCAGTTCAAAAACTCAGTTATTTGCTTTCTCCTACCTATGCTGTCAGCTTCATCGGAGCCCGTTCTGGAGCATTACCCCGGAGTTTGTTATGACGCTGGGCGAGACTTACTTGAGCCTATTGTCGCACGTCTTTCTTAAAGGAATCTTGCAGAACTGATGCCCTATATCAAGAAAGACAATGCAACCATAATTGAGTATACGAACTTTGAGGTGCAGCCAATTGGCCGCACCTCTTTTTCGATTTGTTGTTACCCTCTTGTAATTTTCTCCGAGTTGAGTATAATAACGATAGCGGGATTTGAAATCCCAGATAGAAACAGGGGTGCTGGTATGAGGACAAAAGACCAAGGGACTCTCGACAAAATACTGAAGTTCGTAAATAAGTATTATCAAGAAAATCGTGTTGCTCCCACAATCAGCGAAGTTGCTGCTGGTGTCGGTGTGGCCAGATCGACAACTCATCGCTACATCCAGGAGCTTAGCGATAGAGATTTGCTTGATTACGGCAGAGGTATTCTTTCTGCGCCTGAGAGTGCCAAAATGAAGACAGCCTACATTGCCGCCCCGTTAGTTGGCTCGATCTATTGTGGCTCTCCGGAAGAGGAAGAGGAAAACGTCGAGGAGTATGTCAGCCTTCCTGTTTCTTTATTTGGCAAAGGAGACTTTTATATTCTCCGAGCCAAAGGCGATTCGATGGTCGATGCTGGTATCGCTGAAGGCGATCTGCTGGTTATAGAGCGTAATTGCCCTGCTTCCGAAGGGGATATAGTCGTTGCGCTCAATCAAGAGCAGCAGAACACGCTAAAACGGTACGTTGGCTTCGACAACGACGAAGAGCGCTTTATCCTTGCTTACGAGAATGAAGCACGGTATCCGGGAGAGGTCATAAAACTGAAGAGCTTCGAGGTTCAAGGTGTAGCTCGTCACGTAATAAAGGCTCTCTAAAACAAATTATCTTAATTGATGGGAGATGTTTTGGTTGAACTCTGTTGACGTGAAATGTCCGATTTGCGGGGCTATGAATGAGTCTCTTAATTTAGAAGAAACCGATGGGTGGATGGAATGCGAGAGCTGTGGAAACGCGGTCCAAATAATGAAATACGTTAAGACCAGGCGTGTACCGTGCTTTCAGATGCACGATTGTCAGGTGCTCGTACCGCTTTCGCAAAAGTAATTGCAAAGGAGTACGGCGATGCTGGAGGATTGGACGATTTACTCCTGGTATTGCCCGAACTGTAGGAATGAAGTTGCGGGGCTAAAGAACAGTAAAAACCAGATAAGAGTAAAATGCAAAACTTGCGGATCTGAAATGGTCCGTACAATAGTTGGACGGAGACATGATGTAATTGATATCTACGCTCCGTCAGGGCAGGAACACAACGATTTAGAATTAAGGAGATACTGAAATGACGATGATCGAGAGCTTCGTAAAAGAGCGCAACGAGGCGCTGTTCAGCCTTGACCGAAAGAAGATCGAGGCCTACATGATCAAATATGGAGAAACGGAAATTGCGCAGACACCCGATGTTGTTTTCTGGGCATCCGTGTACAAGGCCATTTGCGGTGTCAAGGATGCGCCGGAAGCCATTGTAAGCAAGGCAAAGGCATGGCTGCATGAGCACGGTATGAGCGCTTATCTGGCGGGGTGATAGATTTCTCCCCCCTGATTTGTTTGAAGAACATCGAAGCGAGTTCCTATAACAACTGAATCAACGACATCACGACGGAACGGTCGGGCTGAAACAGGGCCGCACTAAATCCGCTTCCAGGTCACTTGATCGTGGGCATTAGCCCGAACATTTACCGGTAGTTATTCCAGACATACGTGAGAGGCCACCGGCAAGGTAAGACACTATAGTTCTATCTATAGGTCTGCCTTGTCGGTGGCTTTTTTTGTTTTCGCCGACATTACAAATACATATTCGCAGCCTGAAGTACAAGGGCCAAGGATACAAATACGCTGATTTCAAACTCTTTTGAAAAAGCAGTATGGGTACCCTTAGATTTCTGCGCCCTTTTTCAGGCAGGCAGCATCGGGAGTCCTTTTCGCCAGCGTAGTTGTGTCC
>OIYV01000550.1_pt1 | contig 21041 bp, 10 predicted proteins | sample 1588251 | NCBI WGS metagenome assembly OIYV01 (sample SAMN03283282) | human gut metagenome | biome: human-associated habitat; material: feces | host: Homo sapiens | place: Peru | collected 2012
TTTGCACTGAACTTCCATTTATTTATGTATTTTCAGTGCATTTTTGCACTGAACTTCCATTTATTTATGTATTTTCAGTGCATTTTTGCACTGAACTATCATTTAATTTTACCTGTTAAATTATGATAATGCATTTGTAAAATGTTTTTTTATTTAGCAACCCAAATAGATTTTACATCTGTTCCAACATTTTTTATAAGATTTTTTCTCCTTAAATAAGTTAAAGCAGCCTTAACTTTAGAACTTTTTTCTGATAAATCACCACTTATTTTTGGATAAATATACTCGTTTAATTCTTTTCTAGTTTTGCCATTATTCGATGATTGAAGTAATTGCAAAATCATATTTCTTATATTTTCATTTGATACTCTAACCTTTTTTAACTTACCTTTATTTAAAGAAATTATAGCAGTAAATATTTCATCATCTTTAAATATAGGTTCATTATTACTATATAATTTCGCATATTTAACAATTTTTTTAATACCAGAACCAAGTTCATCCGCTAAACCTATTTCCTTGAAAAATGCTGCTATTTTAGGATTTTTAGGATATGGTGAATAATTATTTATATCAATATAACCAATAGTTCTTGGCTTATTTGCATTTTCAGTAATAATACTATCTTTAGAAATTATTAGTTTTGCCGGATAAGGGTTTGAGTATTCTCTATGAATAAGTAAATTTGCACATAATTCTCTTGCAATTACATCTCTAATATTAATTCTCCAATTATCTTCAATATAAAATTTATCATTTAAATGTTTCTTTATAAAATTTATTAATCTTTCATATGATTCAATTAGATTTGTTCTTATATCATCTCTATCATCATATCTATCAGTATCTTTAATTTTTAATAAAGCATCAGTGCGATAATAGGATAATGCAGATAAAATTATTTCATCTTTTCCCAAAAGTAATATACAAGCCAAATTATAACCTTCTTTTCCAGTTTCTAAATCTCTTTCATAAAGTCCAGCACTTCGTAACATTTCTTCATTTGTCATATAACTCCATGGGTGATTTGCTGTCCTATTCGAAACCATTATTCTAACCTTATCAATTAAATCTTGTCTTAAATCCTCCATAGTAGCAAATGGATATATTTTATTTTCAATGTAACTACTTCTTTTTCTAATATATAAATTTGATATTAAAGTTGTATTTTTAGTTATATCGAAATCACCATCTTGGTTTCGGTCATAAATTTTATTCGCTGTTTTATGAACATCGGAACTTTCATGGACATAAATATACAAAATATGTTTTTCATCATAAGTATATTCTTTTATATCAAGATAAACTGTCGGAAATAATTTCATAGGATTATTGCAAAGATTAGCAAACTCTTTTTTCATTAAGTTAATTTGCTCTATATTTATGCCAATTATGTTTCCGTTGTCTTTGACACCTAAAAATATATGTCCACCATTTCTATTTAGCATAGAGCAAATAGTTTCAAACAAACTATTAGGTAAATTTTTTTTTGCCTCCTTAAATTCTACTGTACGACATTCCCCTGTAAGTATTATCTTATAAAGGTTATCTGGAAGTTTTTCAAACATAGTTAGTCACCTCTTAAGTCAATTGTAACATTATGATTGTTTTTTTAACAACATAAATCGTTCGACATTTTTTGACAAATAACCTACTTTCCCTCGATAACATTTATAAAAGTATTAATATCCATACTTCTTGGTATTTTAAATCTTTTAAGTCTTAGTCTATCTAATTTATTAGAGTAATTAAAACCACTTTCTACAGTAACTGCATAGTCATAATATTCTTTAGTTATATTAATTGTATTTGCATTATAACCGCCATAAGGATATGCAATTGTATTAATTTTCTTTTCTAATAATGTTTCTAAGTCTTTTTGGCTTTCTCTAAGTTCATTTTCTTGAACCTCATATGTATTTTGGGCAAGATTGACATGTACTAAAGTATGGGAACCCATTTCTACAATTCCTGAAGCATCCATTTCTTTTATCATATTTGTATCAACATATAACGGTCTTGGATTAAATCTTGTAATTAAATATAAATCGCTTTTTATATTATATTTTTTCATAATTGGAAATGCATTATTATATACATTATCATATCCATCATCAAATGTAATAATAATTGGTTTATCATAATTTTTAGCTGTTTCAATTTCACTTAAAAATAAAGTTGTATAACCATTGTCATGTAAATATTTCATTTGTTTTTCAAATTCAGATGTTTTAACAAATAAATCAGCACTACCCCAAGTTTTCTCATCAACAGCATGATACATAAGTATTGGTATTCTTTTTCCAATATTTTTTTCATTTAATAAATTATACTTTGTACTATATTTTTTAAATTCATTTGCAAAATTTTCATCTTTATAAATAATATCAAAACCATTTACATAATACTTATTTGAGTTATTATTTAAAAAAGTTATAAACTCAATATTTTTATCTATTTTAGAAATCAAGGTTTCTTTTAAAAGATTATCATCATTTATTAAACTTTCTATATTGCTATCCTTATATATTTTTTCAAGTTCATTATTTGATATATCATAATCAAAATTTTTAGAAAAAGTTTTTGTGTAATTTTGAAATTCTTTTTTTAAATTCACTTTAAATCCTCCTTAATTTTTATTGCTTCATCAATTCTATTTTTAGCAATATTATAATAATTCTCATTTATTTCTATACCGATAAATTTTCTATTACCACCAACATTTACAACGGCTACACCTGTTGTTCCACTACCTAAATAGCAATCCATAATTGTATCCTCATCTTTAGATGAATTTTTGACTAATTTTTCTATTATTGATAATGGCTTTATTGTAGGATGTCCATATTGTTTCTTTTCTTTTTGAGTAGTAGGTAAATAAAAAACTGTTTTAGCATTTTCATAACAACTAGGATTACAATATCCTCTTTTACGAAAATACAAACAGTATTCCTTATCACTTAAATATTTATTATTAAATAATGGCATAGCATTTGTTTTATTCCAAACTAGTATGTCAACACTACAATCTAGTTTGCCGATAAAATAATCAAAGTATGATTTTATTTGTGATATATTACACCAAATATAAATATTTATTACTTTCATTAAACGGACTAGATCATCTAAAATAGTCATATCATAACCATCAACTAAATTAACTTCTGTTAATTCTTTTTCTAAAGTTAAAAGTCTTTTACTAAATCTTGATGTGCCTTTTTTACCACCTTTCATATTTAAAAGATATGGTGGATCTATTATAATTAAATCAATACTTTTATCAGGCATAGTTTTAACAATTTCATTACTATTACCTAAATATAATTTTATATTATTATTTATATATATCCCTCCTTATTTTTCTATTGGCTATTATCTAGTTCTAACTCTTTATCTTTCTCTATCTCTAGGGGACAAAGTTGGGACATTTGTCCTTTTTCAGTTTCTATTCTTTTACGATATTCTCTTTTTCTATCTGCTTCAGTAGAACTTTTACCGATTAAAGACTGTATATCAGACATATAAATAGTACCATTTTTTAAAACTTCAATTAAACCAAGTTGTTCGAATATCTGTAATGCTTTTTCAACCATAACAGGATTATGTCTGATAACCTTTGCTATCAAAGTGGGGTTATAAGGTATCCTATTATTTATTAAAAGTTTTCCATCATTTCTTAAACTTTTTAAGTAAAGTTTTAGCAGAATATTTGAGAATATATAACCGTTTTCCATACTTTCAACTACAATAAGTTCCTCACTATCAAAGAAGTTATCTTTAAGTTTTAAGTAATAATATTTACGATTATCAGACATCTGTTTTTCCTTTAGTGCGATTTAATTTGCTTTCAACATTATTTAATTTTGATAATACATAATTTGTTTGCATATTTAAAGAAACTAATTTTTCTAATAAAATATCTCTATCAATAAGTAATCTAATATATTCTGCACCACTAGAGTTTATATCATTAGATTTATCTATTAAATGTTTCTTTTGAGTAGAGTTAAGTAAAAACTCAAAATCTTCTTGAAACTGTTTCTTTTTCATTTAACACCTCCTAATAATTTGATTTTTCAATCAATTTAGACATTACTATAACTTGTTTGCCTTTAGTTTGTTGATCGCAAGTAGTAAGCAACAATTCTGTTGTATCTTTTTGTCTTGATATAGTAATAAAACCCTGTTTATCTTGTCTAGTAATAGAAGTTATTTGATATGTATATTTTATATTTTGATAATATACATAAATTAAGTCATCTTTATTTAATTTATATAGTTTATTAAAAAAACCAAGTTTACCTGTTCCTGAATGTCCTGCAATAGCAAATAAACCATTTTCTACATTAGGCATATCAGAATTTTGTAAAACTTCAATATTTTTATTAACATTATTATTTTTATTGTCTATTGAATAGAATCCTTTTTTTAAAGAAATATTAGGTATCTCTAATATTCCTATATAATTAGGTATTTCTTCTTTAACTTCTTCGTTTTCTTTAACTTTATTATCTTCTTCGGTAGTAGGCTCTTTTTCTATAACTATTTCTTTATTTAAAAAATTATCAATTTGTTTTTGTTCTTTTTGATATGATAAATAATTATATAAAATATTGCCACCAACTAATAAAAGAGCAATTAAAAGAAGTAAAGAGCCAACTAAAACTAGATGGCTCTTATTCTTATTTCTTTCTTTTTTTATCATAAATTATAACTCCAACACCTCCAACACATAATATACCTGCAATAATATAGATATAATCAAGTGAATTATCACTTGTGTTAGGAACTTCTATTTTTATTTTTTCATTAGTCATAGTTGCTTTAACAATTTCGCCATTTTCTTTAATTTCAAATAAAACTTCTTCATCAGTTATTTGATATAAAGTATTTGCTTCCTTTTCTATAATTTTAAATTTACCAACGAAAAGATTATTAATAACTATTTTTCCATTAGCATCAGTTTTACCTGTAAATACTAATTCGCTATTCTCATCATTTTCGCCACTTATAGAATAAATTTCTATAACTGTATCAGGAATAGGCTCACCACTAACAAGATCAGTTTTTGTAAATTCAACTTGTCCTTTTGGTAAATAGTTATGAATTTCTTTAGTAGTATAAACTATTTCAGTATATTTATCTTTATATGTTAGGTTAAAGCATTGAGGAGTATTATTTACTAAATTATTATTATTTGAGTTTTTTTCTACTAAACAGTATTTACCTAAATCTAAAATTTTAGATGATACACCATTAGCATCAGTTTTAATAGTATCTACTAAATCGCCTTTAGAATATATTTTATTACCACCTATAATAATATCTTCGTTAGCAATAATATCAAAACTTACATCTGATAATGGAATTTCTTTATAAGAGTATGTACCATTACCAATAATTAAATCTTCGCCAATTTTCTTAATATCAAGTTGACCTTTAACTCTTTTATTAGAAAATTTAACTTCTATGATTCTGCCAAGTTCTTCATCCATAATAAAGTCAGAATTATCATTAATACTAAATTCTAGTGGGGTACTATTCCATAGATAACCTTTTAAATCCTGATCCTCAATTTCAACGATTTTATAAGTACCACTTGATAAATTATAAGGCATATATAATACACCTGATTTATCTGTTTCGTATTCACAAACTTTTTTATTAGTTGGATAAGTAATTGTTTGACATATTTGATTATTATTACTATCTAATATTTTAAATTTAATACCTGATAATGCAATAACCTTATTTGATTCAGCATCGACTTTAACTATTTTTAATTTAGCAGTTAATTCATTATTTACAATAGTGTACTTAATAGGCTCGGTGCTTTGTTCTGTAATTGATATTTCAAAGTCTTTAACTTTTTCTACATTAGGACTAGCATTAAGTTGTCTTACTGTATATTTCCCATAAGGTAAAGAAACAACACTATAACCTTGTGAATCAGTAATTACTTTAGCAACCATTACATTATTTTTGTCAAAGAATCCAAATTCAATATTAGTTTCAGGTTTCAATATACCTGTTTCTTGTTGTGAATAGAATTTAGATAATTCAATATTTCTTCTAATTACTTGTTCGTAAACAGTAATTTCAGGTTTTAAATTATTTTCTGTTATTTCAAAATAAATCTTTTCTTCATTAACAAGATAACCTGTTGAACTTGATAATTCTTTAGCATACATTTTGCCAATTTTACTTAAAATAGGGCTTTCTGCTATACCATCCTTATTAGTAGTGATAGTAGCAAGTAATTCGTTTGTTTCGGCATAATAAATACCAAATTTAGCACCCTCTAAAGTAGCATCACCACTTGGAATATTATTACCTGTATCACGATCTAACTTATTGATTAGTATTTTACCACCAATAACTTTAATTTTAAAATTAGAAGTTAAAGGATCATACTTACCAACTCTCATAACATTTTGACTATGTTCTGAAAAATAAACGATTGGTGGTGTTTCGTATTTTGTATCTGCTTTAGTGAAAGTGATAACACCATCACCAATAGCATTGGCTTTAATTGTAATAGTATTATTATCCTTATTAACAGTTATATTACCATTTGATGAAACAGAATATTTACTTAAAACACCGTTTGTATCAGTTAAAGTGATAGAACTTCCTAAAGGTAATGTTTCTGATACATTTTCAAATTTAGGAATTTTATTATGATTTGCGACCAAGTTTTCTAGTTCTTGAATTTCACTAGCAAATTTTCCCTCAACAAAATTACCGTTTAAGGTATCCGTAAAATCTATTTTAGAATCAGGAGTTGTAGTTCTCCAAATAAGAACTTGTGTTATTACATACCATTTTTTATCATTATGATTATATCCATCTTCGTTATATTCATAACCATAGTATGCTAAAAGAGAAACTCTTTTCCATTGTTCTTTAGATAAGTTTGTTGCAGTTTCGTAATCATCTCTTGCAACATCATAAACATAATTATTATTAATCTCTACATAGGGTTGTAAACAATAAACATACTTATTATCTTCACTACGGCGAAGAAATCTTGCTTGTTGATACTTCGTGTATCCATTAGGTTTTACTTTTTTTATAAAAAAATCATACACTGTAATCATATAAATCAAAACTTATGTTACCTAAGAAGAAACACTAAAACGTCCCATTCTCCTTCTTTTCCTCCAATATTCTTAAAAAGGCATCAACAACCATGGGATCAAACTGAGTTTCCCTATTTTTCTTAATTTCTTCAACAATAACACTCATTTCCATACAATCTCTGTATGTACGTTTTGAAGACATAGCATCAAAAGCATCAGCCACAGTTGCAATACGTGCTAAGAAAGGAATATCCTCACCTTTTAAATTTTCTGGATAACCTCTACCATCATATCTTTCATGATGATGTTTTACAATAGGGATTATATTTGAAAATATAGTAGCATTAGATAAAATATGTGTACCAATTGAAGGATGGTGTTTAATTTCTGAATATTCTTCAGGAGTTAGTCTTTCATCCTTTAGTAAAATACTATCTGGTATACCTATTTTTCCTATATCATGGAATAATCCACCAATACGTAATGTTTTTAAATCTTCTTCAGAAAGCCCTAGTTTTTTTCCAATAAGAACAGAAAATTCTGCTACTCTATCTGAATGTCCTTTTGTATAAGGATCTTTTGCTTCAACTGTATATCTTAAAGTTTCAATACTTTCTAAATATGCTTTTTCTAATTTATCTTTTGCATCAGATAATTCTCCGTTAATTCTTTTAATTTCTTGCATTTGTTTAATTGATTTTATTCCAGATTCTATTAATAAAAGCAATTGGTCAAATTTATTGCTTTTTTCGCAATAACCTTGAATATCTAACTTTTTAATTGTTTCTAGAGGTGGGGCCAAGTCTTTATGACCTGTTAAAAGTAAAATATATAATTCTTTATCAAACTTTCGTATTTCCTCTACAACCTGATCACCATGATATGGGGACATCAAAAAGTCTAATAATAATAAATCAAAATGTTCATTTCTTACCAATTCAATTGCTTTGGCTGGATCTGTTATACCTGTAAAATGATATCCAGACCTTTTTAAGACTATTGAAAGTGAATCAATTATACCTTCTTCATCATCTACTGCAAGTATTTTGTAATTTTGTTCATTTTGTGCTTCGTGAAATTTCCTCATTCTATCCACTCCTTGTTACTTTCAAAATTGCTGAAATTGAAAATGATATTTTTATAGAATAATTATATAATAAACTTTATTTTAGTCAAGAGCTAAATAGTAAAATTTAAGCAGGTAATATAACACTAAATGTAGTACCTTTTCCAACTTCAGATTCAAATTTAATATTGCCATTAAAATGTGCTCTAATATTAGAATATGACATAAATAATCCAAGACCAGTACCGTTTTTTCCTTTAGTAGTAATCATTTCTTTAAACAATTTCTCTTGAACTTCTTTAGGAATTCCTTTTCCATAATCTTTAACTGAAATTACTAGGTTTTTATTTACAAGATTAAAATCTAAATCTATATCTTTATTTTCAGCACCTTCATATGATTGAATAGCATTAGAAATTAAATTATTTAATACTTGTATTAAACTATTTATATCTCCTTTTAATGTTAAAGATGAGTCAACATTCATATGAACATTCATATTTATTAAAGAATGTTTCAATTCATGTTTCATTAATATATCAACTCTTTTTACTAATTCTTCAATTGTAAAAGACACAATTTCTTGATTTGCTAAAGTAACTGCTTGACCTTTTACAGTAGTAATAATATCAGACATGTAACTTATATGAGATTTTATTTTATCTACCCATTCGTCCATTTCATTAGCAATTTGTTCGTGGTCATCTATAGTAACTTCAGGGTCTTTTATAGATAATTTATATTCTTTTATTAAATCTGTAAGACCTTCAGCGGCACCTCCAATAGACATTATAGGAGTTTTTAAGTTGTGTGCTATACCTCCAATCATTTGTCCTAGTGAAGCTAAACGTTCCTGTTCTATTAAAACATCTTGATTGCTTTTTATTATCTTCATATCTTCTATATGTTGAGTAATATCTTTAAATAAAATTAATGTTCCGATAATATTATTTTTATTTTTTATATTATTCATTTCCATATTAAAATACTTATTTACCTTTTTGCAACATAAAGTGTATTTATATTCTACATCTTTGTGATAAGCATCTAGCATTTTTTTGGTAAGAGAAAGTTGTTCTTCGCCAGAAATTTCTATAGTGTTTAAAAATTTTCTTATATGAGAATTACGTACATTATACTTTTCTAACTCAAACATATTGATAAAAGTCTCGTTATAATCTGTTATAATACCATCCTCGTTTAAAACTATATAACCATCAGAAATTCTATTTACAATTTTTTGTAATGCTACAGGATTTAATTTTAAAAAGTTAAATTTAAAAACTGCAAGTGCGAAAAAGACCATAGCAATAAAAAACATAATAGGTGTTATGTATATAGTGATGTCAATTATTTTAAGTGTTCCAAGAATATTTATACATAAAGGGAAAATAATACCTAATAAAATTAACATACTTTGCATTGAAAAGAATCCAGAGTTTCTTATAGCTCCTGTTATAAATAGTATAACTGTTAATAATAAAATAAAATAAGAATAAGCAGCATGCACGTAAAAGTAAGGACCGTATATTACATCTTTTATGTAGATAGAATACTGTTCAAAAAATAGATGGTGAATATTATTTGTCCAAAGCACAAGGAGGGAAATAAAAGGTATTATGAGTAGTAACAAATGATATTTCTTAAATGTTATTTTAGTATTAACAAAAATCAAACTCGTAAGAAATGTAGATACAGGTATGAAGCAACCACCAATATATGCAAGATAATCGAAATATATTGGCTCAATATTTAGTCGCTCACTAAATAAAATTTGTAATAATACAAAAAAGCATAATATAAATAATAAAATTATATTTATTAAAAACATTTGCTGCATTTGATTTTTTGGTCTTTGTTTTGAAATTATAACTAGCATTATGCTAGTTATAATTACAGAAATAGACATAATAATTCCATAAGTTATCATAATAATTTCTCCTTTTATAGTATATTTAAATTTATTATTATTATTTTACATGTACATTGAAGTAACCAATATCTGATAAGTATTTAAAGTAATTTTTCAAATAATTAGTATCAATATATGGCCATTCAAAGTTTATTTTTTCTAAAAATCTCTTTGTAAATTCTGATTCTATTTTTACATTAGACTCGTAAACTAATTCTTCTTCTTCATTAAAGTCATTCATTATACCTTGTAAATAATCTTTTTTATTTTCGTCTTTTAAAAGATTATGTATAATTTCCTTAAATTTTTCTGAAGAAACAATTTTTATAGGAATCCCTATTTCGTTTAGCTCTTTACATAGTCTATCCATAGGTACGTGGTTATCATTTAATAAATGGAAGACAGAATATTCTTTATTATAATGTGTTGCTAAATCAATTATAGCATCACCACAGTAATCTATAGGAGTGAATTCAACATATCCTTTTAGTAAATATTCAGGTGCATATCCAATTTGTAAAATAGATTTTAATCTGTTTACAAAGGCATTTTCAAAGTGATTTTGTTGGAATTTTCCTTCAGAATATCTACTTGTTAAATTTCCCATTCTCACAATGTATGCTCGTAACCCCTTAGAGATTGCATTTAATACAATATCTTCACCTTGGAATTTGCTGTTTACGTAGAGATTTTCTATATTTTGTCCAATATAAAAGTTTGTTTCGTTATAGTATTTATCTTCTGTAAAATTATTTTTTACATTAGCTTGTTCTGCTAAAACATTTCCAGATACGCTTATTGTTGAAACATGAATTAATTTTAAATCAAAATCGGTACAGAGTTTAACAATATTTTTTGTACCTATTATATTAATTTTTTCAAATTCCTTAAATGTTCCGTAATGTTTTACAAGTGCAGCAGAATGTATTACTGCATTTATGTTTTTGCTTAACGAAGTATATTCTTCTATAGATAGTCCTAAATTATCATCGCTAATATCTCCATTTACAACTTGAATCCTATTGCCAATATAGTGGTCATATCTATTTTCAAAATAGAAGTTCAATGTATTTTTTAATCTTTCTATTGCAGGTAGATTATCTTTGTCTCTAATTAAACAATAAATAATTCCTGTTTCTTTCTTCAAGAAACTATCTAATATATGAGCACCTAAAAATCCAGTAAATCCGGTTAATAGAATATTTTCTAAAGATTCATAGCTTACCTCTTTAAGATTGTCTATAGAGTTGTTTTGTAAAAATGCATTATAGCTTAAATATCTATTTTCATTTTCAATAGAAATTCCTGATTGAGAGTTTTCTATATTCCTACTTGAGTTCCTTATTAAGTTCGCTAATTCTCTAACAGAGGAATGAGTAAATATATCAGAATACTCGATTTTTATATTATTACTCATAGCTTCTAATTGGATTTTCATTGCACCTAGAGAATCACCACCAATTTCAAAAAAGTCATCTGTAACACTAATTTCATTTTTGTTAAGAATTTTCTTAAATATGTCTAACAATGTTTTTTCTAGTTGTGTTGATGGTTCTATTATTTGTCTGTTTGTAATGTTGTTTTCATCAGGAAGTGGTAATTGGTTTTTATCTATCTTACCGTTAATATTTAAAGGTAATTTATCTAAAGTAATTATATGTTTTGGCAACATATATTTTGGTAAAGACTCTTTTAAAAATGCATATAATTCATCTAAATCTAATTGTTCATTGCATACAATGTATGAACAAATACATTTTTCATCATTAATATTTCTAACCATAGAAAATGCTTCTTTTATAGCTTGAGAACTTGTTAATTTTATATCAATTTCTTTTAGCTCAACTCTGTATCCATTAATTTTAACTTGAGAATCTATTCTATTTATAAAAGATATATTACCATCTGGAAGCCATTTTACCAAATCTCCTGTTTTATAAATTGTATCAAGTCCAAAAGGATTAGGCATAAATTTTTCATTTGTTAAGTTCTCATTATTTAAATATCCTAAACAAACGCCATCTCCACCAACCCATAGTTCGCCAGGAAAACCAACAGGCAAAAGTTTTTCAGAATCAGATACCACATAACAAGTAGAGTTAGATATAGGTTTACCTATTGGAATGCTATAAGTATAAATTTTATCAATGTTATAGCAACAAGAAAAAGTTGTGTTTTCTGTAGGTCCATAACCGTTTATAATACTTAAATTTTTATTAGCAATTCTAGCCATATTAATATGTTTTGGTGATAGCACATCTCCTCCAGTTAGTAACACTCTTAAAGTATTAAATATATGAGGATTAACTTCGCATATTTGATTAAATAAAGGTGCAGTAAGCCACATTATACTTATTTTATTATGTAATATGAAATCTTGTAATGTAGAAGGATTTAATAAATCTTCTTTTTTAATAATATATAAAGGTAAGCCATTTAATAATGCACCAAAAATTTCAAAAGTACATGCATCAAATACTATTGAGCCAGTTTGTATTATTCTATCATCTTCCCTAAACTTAATAAAATTAGTATTTTTTATAAGTCTTATAATATTTTTTTGTGTTATTATGGTTCCTTTAGGTTTACCAGTTGAACCGGAAGTATACATTATATATGCAGGTCTATCAGTTGAAATCTGATTTATAATTATATCAGAATTTCCTTCATTTGTATATATTACAGTATTATCTAAAGAAATATTTAGTGTTGTAATAATATTTGTAGCTTTATGTACGAAATCATTTGTTGTGAGTAATATTTTAGCTTTAGAATCTGCTAACATATAATCTATACGAGAAGTTGGATAATTAACATCTATAGGTAAATATGCAGCTCCCAATTTTAATGTAGCAAGTATAGCGATAATTGATTCTAAAGATTTATCAACTAAAATAGCTGTAATATCATTTTGTGTTACCCCAAGTTTCCTCATGGTATTAGCTAAATTTGAAACTTTAATATTTAATTCCTGGTATGACAAACTTTCGTTATCAAAAAATACAGCTAATTTATTTGGACTGTTTTCTACTTGTTCGACAAATAATGAATATATATCTGTATTTTTAGGATAAATAGTAGATGTATTATTAAAGTCATATAAGATTTTATTCTTTTCATCACTATTTAATAATTGTATATCTTTTATTTTAGTTTCATGGTTTTCAGCTATATAAGTTACTATAGAAAGATATGCTTTATATAATGACTCGATTGTAGGTCGTTTAAATAAATCTGTACAATATTCAAAAGTTACTAAAAATTCTTTATTATTTGGTATAATCTCAATTGATAAATCAAATTTAGATATATTACCATTTATAGGTGTTATAGTAGTTTCAAAATCATCAAAATATATATTTGGTATATTAGAATTTTGGTAAATAAACATAGTATTGAATAAGTTGTTATTATTTGAATTTCTTTTAACATTCAAGTTATTTACTAATTCATCAAAAGGATATATTTGATTTTCAAAACAAAATATAACATCATTTTTCAAATCAGCGTAATATTTTTTAATATACATATCACTATCTATTGTAGATTGCATAATTAAAGTATTAACAAACATACCAATAATATCAGAAGTTTTCCCCAAGACTCTATTTGCAACAGGTGTACCAAGTGTTATAGTTTCTTGTTTACAGAAATTATACATTAATATATTAAAAGCACCTAACATATACATATATGGAGTTATATTATTCTGGTTGCAGAAATATTTTATTTTAGTAAATATTTTCCTAGGTATTGTAAAATTAATTCTACTTCCATTATACGTTGAGTCTATTGGTCTAGGGTAATCTGTAGGTAAATTTAATAAATCTGTATTTTTAACTTTATCAAGCCAGAACTCTTTTTCTTTCTTAAACACATTATTATTAATTGCATTATTTTCCCATATAGAATAATCAGTATATTTAATATTATTAACAGCAATTTCCTTGTTATTATATATATCAGATAAGTCTTTCACTAATATGTTAGTAGATACACCATCAGAAATAATATGGTGCATATCTAATAATAAATAATGCATATTATTTTCACTAATAAGTAATTCACATCTCATTAAAGGAGCTTTAGATAAATCAAATTCCTTTACAAAAGTTTTTGTATAGCTTTTTATAGAGTGATTCTTCAAGTAAACAGGATTTAATTTTATTTTTGCGTTAGGTAATACTTTTTGATATATTCCTGTAGTATCTTTAATAAAATATGTTCTAAGACTTTCATGTTTTTCTATCAATGTATTTATAGAACTTTCTAGTCTCTTTATATTTATATCATTAGGTAATTTTATGATACAAGGCATATTATACAAAAGTTTATTGTTTTTTGCAATAGTACTTGATAAATATACTCTCTTTTGTGCTGAAGATATAGGATATTTTTCTAAATTATCTTCATATTTTGGTATATTATAGTAAACAGAAGTATCTGTTGTAGAAAGATAATTTGCAATATCTTGAATAGTATCTAGTTCAAATAACATCTTTATTGGTAAATTAAGGTCCAAGTCTTTTTGTAAAGATGAGCATATTTTTATAGCTGATAAAGAATCTCCACCAAGTTCAAAAAAATTATCTTTTATACTTATATCACTAGGAGATAGTTTTAAAAGCTTAGCTAAAAGATTTATAAGATATTCTTCAATTTTGTTAGAAGGCATAACTATTTCTTTCTCTTTATTCTTTAAACTTTCTTCTAGTATATTTATTAAATAATCTTTATTTATTTTTCCATTAGCTGTAGAAGGAATCTTGTCTATATTTATAAAGCTTATAGGTATCATATAATATGGTAATTTGGTTTTCAAATATTGTTTTAACTTAGCATGGTCTATTTCTTTACCTATAATAAATGAATATATTTTTTTATTATGTATTAAACTATAACTATACTCAAGATTATTTGAATACTTTGATATAACTTCATCTATTTCAGAAAGTTCAATTCTATAGCCATTTAGCTTAACCTGCATATCTATTCTTCCAACATACATTATATCTCCATTAGGAAGATAGTATCCATAATCTCCTGTTCTATATATTTTTTTGTTAATATTAGGACAGAATATAAAACTAGATTCAGTTTTTTCCTTATTATATAAGTAACCTTTAGACAAACATTCTCCAGCTATACATATTTCACCAACATAACCAAAAGGTTGTAATGTTAAAGTATTATTTAATAAATAAATTTCGCAATTATCCATTGGTTTACCAATAGGGACATTAAAAATAGTACCAGTATTGGTATAAGTATATTTTTTACATATACAGTAAATAGTAGCTTCAGTTGGTCCATAGCCATTAACAATTTCTAAATCTGGAATTAAATCTAAATACATATTTAAAATAGTATTTTTAATAGATTGAACTCCAACGAGTAATTTATTTAAACTTATATTTTTAAATATTCTTAGATTATGATATACAGCACTAAGTATAGTAGGTGGTATAAAAGTATATGTGATTTTTTGTTCATAAATATAATCGGCAATTTTTCTAGGATCGTATATACTATCTTCAGATATTAAATGTAAAGTACATCCAAAAAACATTGGCACAAATATTTCTTCAACATTAACGTCAAAAGAAGAGTTAACTAAACTTAATGTCTTATCCTTATCACTAAAATGAGTTGAATAATTATTGTACACATTATAAACATGATTAATAACAGATTGTTGACTTACTTCTACTCCTTTAGGTTTACCAGTAGAACCAGAAGTATATATAATATATGAGTTATCATCTGGTAAATTAATATTATTTAAATTAAAACTGTTTCCTGAAAATATATTTTCATCTTCTAAATTTATTAACAATTTAGAAGAAAAATCAAGTTTGTTAAAAGTTGATTTCGAAGTTAACAATATTTTAGAATTACTATTTTCAAGCATGTATGAAATTCTTTCATCAGGAAAATTTGGGTCTATAGGAATATAGCAACATCCGCATTTAAAAGCTGCTAAAATGCTTATAATAAGCTCCAAAGAGCGTGTTGTCATTATTCCTATAACATCATTTCTTGTAATATTTTTATTTCTAATAAAATGTGCTAATTGGTTTGCTTTTTCATTTAGTTCATTATATGTTAAACTTGTATTTTCAAATGTAATAGCAATTTTATTAGGTGTTTTAATTACTTGGTTTTCAAACAGTTTTGCAATAGTTGTATTTTTATCATAATCCATATTTGTATTGTTAAAATCAAATAAAACTTTATTTTTTTCATCATTAGATAAAACATCAATATTAGAAATTTTAGAAACAGATGAATTTAAAATACTATTTAGAGTAATAATGTAATTTTCTAAAATACGATTAATAGTAGATTCTTTAAACAAATCTGTATTATATTCTAAATTTATACAATATTCATTAGGGATTATTTCTAATGATAAATTAAATTTAGATGTTTTAGTATTTGCGTATAAAACATTTAAATTACTATCCTCAATATTAGGTAAATTATTATTTTCATTTTGATATATAAACATTACATCAAAAATTGATGTATTTGATGGCAAGTTTAAATTTTTAACTAACATATCATATGAATATGGTTGATTTTTCAAGCTCTCTAAAACTGTATTTTTCAATGTTAATATAAAATCTTTAAAATTCATATTAGAATTTACATTGGCATATAAAGGAATATTATTTACAAACATTCCAATTAGTTTTTCAGTTCCTTCAAAATCTCTTCCAGCAGTAGGACTTCCAATAATAATATCCTCTTGCCCAGTATATTTATGTAAAAGAACATAAAATGCACTTAGGCATAAAACATATGGAGAAACATTGAATTGTTTTGCAATAGTTTCAATCTTATCAAAAGTTTCTTTAGAAATATTTGTACTAATTTTATTTCCATTAAATGTTTTAATATTAGAAACAATTGGATAATCATAAGGTAGGTTTATAACAGGAATTTCTTTATTTTTAAATGTATTATTCCAATAGTTTTGAAGTTTTTCTATACTAGTACTATGTATATAATTATTTTCAAAAACTGAATAATCTATATAACTAATTTTTTCTTCATCTAATTGCATATTATTATATAATTTACAAAATTCAGAAATTAATATGTTTAGTGAAGTACCATCTAAAATTATATGGTGTGAGTCTATTAGTATTAAAGTTTTTGAATTATTTATAAAATGCAATTCAATTCGCAATAAAGGTGCACTTTCAAGGCTAAAAGGTTTAGCAAAATTATCAACTAATAATTGAATATCTTTAGAATTATAGTCCTTTGGAGTTGTTATTACAGGAATATCTAAAGTAATTTCATCTAGTACGAATTGCTTTGGAGTATCATTAACAATTTTAAAACAAGTTCTAAAAGAACTATGAATTTGTACTAAATTATTAAAAATGCTAATAACCTTATTTGCGTCTAAAATTTTATTTATTAATAATCCTCCAGAAATGTTATATACTAATGGATTATTAGACATACTTGTTGCGTAATAAATACGTTTTTGGGCTGATGATAAATCATAAAAATCCATTTTTTCACATTTAGTAATTTTGTAATTAGTAGTATTATTTTCGGCTTCAATATTAGCAAAAGATTTATTTTCTATAATTTCTACTAAGTTTAGTAAAGATGCACAATTAATAATTTCTTTAGAGGTAATAGTAATATTAAATAAGTTAGATATTTCTAATGCTAAAGATATAATATTAATTGAATCTAAACCAATTGCAAAAAAGTCATCATCCATACTGAAATCTGTATTGTTAGAAATTTTTGAAACAAGATCAAAAATTTTTTGCTCCATTTCATTTTTAGGTAATAATTTAATTTTATTTTCAGTAATTTCAGGTATTTGTAGTGAATTTCTATTGATTTTTCCGTTATTTGTAAAAGGCATTTTATCTAGTTTATAAAATGCAGAAGGCATCATATATGATGGCAAATTGCTCAATATGTAATGTTTTAGGTCATTAACAGAAATGGTCGCATTTTCCTTTGTAGTATAAAATGCATATAAATTGTTATTTCTAAAAATTACGGCACAAGATAAAATATTGTCAAATTTAGAAATAACATTTTCTATTTCACCAAGCTCAATTCTATAGCCTTTATATTTAACTTGGAAATCTGTTCTACCTAAATGCATAATATCACCAGAATTAGTGAAATAAGCTAAGTCGTTTGTGTTGTAAATAGTATTATTTTCATCAAAAGGGGATTTTATAAATTTTTGAGCAGTTAAATCAGGTCTATTTAAATATCCTTTTGAAACACCATCACCACCAATATATAAATTACCAGGAGTATAAGGTGGTAATAAATTTAATGAATCATCTAAAATATAGCATTGTGTATTTAATATAGGTGTACCAATTGAAATAATTGAATCATTTGTAATATTTTTTACAGTAGACCATATTGTAGTTTCAGTTGGTCCATACATATTGTAAATTTGTGCATTTGTTAAAGATTTAAAATGTTGCAGTAAAGTGATTGGAACACTTTCACCTCCAACAAGAATATCTGTAATAGTTTTAAGAAATTCTTTAGAACCATTGTTATTTAATAACATATTAAATCTAGAAGGTGTTGTTTGAATCATGTTTACATTGTTTTTTAAACACAAATCGCTTAGTAAATCAGCATTATTTTGCTCAAATTCATTGGCAATTACTAGTTTCATACCACTAGTTAAAGAGCACCAAATTTCTAGTCCGAAAATATCAAAACAAATTGTTGTTAAAGAAACCATGGTTTTATTTTCATTGAAATCTATTTTATTTTTCATTCCTAATATAAAATTATGAACATTTTTATGTGTTACCATTACACCTTTTGGTCTACCAGTTGAACCAGAGGTGTAAATTAAATACATTACTTGCGAAGTTGAAATTGAAATTTGTAAATTGTCAGTATCAGGGAACAACGAAATGTTGTTATTTATATTTGTTAAAATTTCTCCATCATTTAATTTATTTAAAACAGAAATGACATTTATAGCTTTACAGTTATTACCATTCAAAATATTAGAAGTATTTGAATTTGTTAGAACAACAGAAGTTTTGCTATCTTCAAGCATATAATTTATTCTATCATCAGGATAGTCGGGGTCTATTGGTAAATATGTACATCCAGTTTTTAAAATTGCAAGAAGACTAATTACAAGTTCTAAAGACCTATTCATTAATACTCCGATAACACTGCCAGGTTTTACATTACAATTTAATAAATAATTGGCAAGTTGATTAGATTTATTGTTCAATTCTAAATAAGTTAAACTAGAATCTTCAAAAACAACTGCAGTATTATTAGGTGTTTTTAAAACTTGTTCCTCAAATAATTTATAAATAGTTTTGTTAGAATCGTATTTATAATAAGTGTTATTAAAAGATTCTAATATTTTGTGTTTTTCATCAGGAGTTACAATTTCTATATTTTCAAGTTTTATGTCTTCAATTTTGTTGTTCTCACATTCTTCGGAAACACTAGAAAGAACCTGATTTATTATATGTAAGATACGGTTATGAATTTGTAGAATTTCATCTGTACAAAATTTTTCTGTTTTATAGTCATAAGAAATTTTTAGGCTTCCAACATTGTTTAAATCTGAAATGTGAATTTGTAATTCATCAGCAGAATTATTATTAAAAGCCCATCTTGTGGTGTAATCTACACCATCTGTATTTGCTTTTGTAATTTGATATGATAGTAAAATGTTGTATAAATTAGGCAAATGTGGATTTACTTTTCTCAAATCATCTAAAATAAATTCATAAGCGTATTTTTGGTGTCTAAGCATTGCTAAACTTTTTACAGAAATATCTGATATTAATTCTTGAAAGGTATGTATATTAGTCAAAGAAATTCGCAAAGGAACAGTGTTTATAAACATACCTGTTGTGTTTTTTTCAACAAAGTTGGTTCTGTTTAAAATAGGGGTTCCAATTACAAAATCGTTTAAACCTGTAACACGGCTGATGTACAAGGAATATATGGCTGTTAAAAAATTAAATGTAGAAATTTTATATTTTTTACAAAATTTATTTATATTATCTACTAGGTTATTTTCTAAAGTGAAACTGCTTCTATTGGCTGAACAAGAAGTTGAAGAATTTGTGTTTTTATTTTTACTTGGAATACTTGCAATTTCAGGTATTGTTTCAAAAACTGAATTCCAATAAGATTTATCTTTTTTAAATTTTTCACTATTAATATATTCTTGTTCTTTGATACAAAAATCTATGTATGAAGATGAATTAACAGTATTTCCTTCTATGCCAAGTAGGTTATTGTATGCAGTAATTATGTTTTTACATGTTAAGCCTAATGTCCAAGAGTCGGCTAATAGATGGTGTATGTTTAATAAAAAACCACCATTATTATTTGGTAATCTGAATATTTTAAATTCGTATAAGTTTTCTGATGAAAAAATGTCAAATTTCTTTTTTAGGACGGCGTTTTCTATATCTTGTATGTGTGATTCATCAGGTATGTCTACTATTTCTACATCTATGTAAGTGTAATTTGTTAAGTATTGTTTTACTGTGTTATTTTCTAGGACAAAGTGAAGGGTAAAGCTATTATTGTTTTTAATAACTATGTTTATAGCTTTTTTTAGAGTATCAAAATCGAGTTTTGAGTGCACGATTGATGTGCCACAAATGTTGTTTAAATTTGTGCCAGAATAAAATTTTTCTAATAGATAAATACTTTTTTGTGGGGTTGTTAATTCATATTTTTTTGCTTCCATAAAATCACCTTTTATTGTTTTTTCAGTTGTTTAATTTAGTATATTATATAATAAATATTGGAAAAAGCAACTGGTTTTTGAAAATTGGTGGGGGGGATTTGAGAGTAAAATTTGTTATGTTTTATTTTTGAGGTGGGCACTGAGAAAAAATTTGTTATGTTTTATTTTTGAGGTGGGCACCGAGAGAAAAAATTTGTTACTTTTGAAAAAATAAACTCCTTCAAACGCGGT
>OIYV01000553.1_pt1 | contig 21010 bp, 23 predicted proteins | sample 1588251 | NCBI WGS metagenome assembly OIYV01 (sample SAMN03283282) | human gut metagenome | biome: human-associated habitat; material: feces | host: Homo sapiens | place: Peru | collected 2012
TGAGATGGACATGTATGCCGACACGCCGGAGGATCTGGTCACGGAGCGGCTCATCGGCGCGGCCTTTCCCGGCACGCTCGGGCGCCCGGTGCTCGGCCGTCCGGCCACGATCGAGCGGCTGACGGGGGCGCGGCTGCGCGCGTTTCAGCTTGCGCACTATATCGCGCCGCGCATCGTCGTGGCCGTGTCCGGCAGCTTCACGGAAGAGAACCTTGCGCATCTGGCGGCGCACTTTTCGTGGCTGCCCGCGCGGCCGGATCTCACGATGCGCCGCGGCAGCTACACCCCGGCCTTCACGCTCAAGCGCAAGGCCATCGAGCAAAACCAGATCAGCATCGGCTTTCCCGGCCTGCCGACGGGGTCGGAGGCGCGCTTTACCATGGCGCTGCTCTCGTCCATTCTCGGCGGCAATATGTCCTCGCGCCTGTTTCAGACCGTGCGCGAGAAAAACGGCCTCTGCTACGCCGTGTACAGCTACACGGCGGGCTTTCTCGACTGCGGTATGTTTGCCGTCTCCGCTGCCGTCGGCCGCGAGACGGAGCAGCGCGCCCTCGCGCTCATCCGCGACGAGCTCGACCGCTTCCGCACCGACGGCGTCACGCAGTCGGAGCTTGACCGCGCGCGCGAACAGGTGCATGCGAGCGTGCTCATGGCGGAGGAATCCACCGCCGCGCGCATGAATAAGCTCGGCTACTCCGAGCTCTACCTCGGCCGGGTGCTCTCGGCGGACGAGGTGCTCGCGCGCTACGACGCCGTCACGTGTGAGGACATTCTCGGCCTTGCGCGCGAGGCCGCCGCAGCCTTCGACCGCCCGATGAAGCACCACGAGCCGGTCGTGCGCGCGGGTGCGCAGGGCGACCTGAACGCGCTGCTGGACGTCGAGGTGCCGGACACCGATCTGTGCCGCCGCTATACGGCGCGCATGGTGCGCAACGTCAAGATCGCGCCGTCGCCGAAGTGGCTGCGCCAGCGCCTGCGCGCAAACGGCGTGCGGCCGATCAACAATATCGTGGACATCACGAACTATGTCATGCTCGAATACGGTCAGCCCATGCACGCCTTCGACTACCGCTATGTCGGCTCCGGCAAGATCACCGTGCGCCGCAGCGTCGAGGGCGAGGCCCTGACCACGCTCGACGGCACGCCGCGCAAGCTGACGGCCGGTATGCTCGTCATCGCCGACGGCGAAAAGCCCATCGGTCTTGCGGGCATCATGGGCGGCGAGAACAGCGAGATCGTTCCGGACACCGTGGACGTCGTCTTCGAGTCGGCAAACTTCAGCGGCACCTCCATCCGCCAGACCGCGCTTGCGCTCGGTATGCGCACCGAGGCGTCAGGCAAGTTTGAAAAGAACATCGACCCGCTGCTGACCCTGCCCGCCGTCAATCGCGCCTGCGAGCTGGTGGAGCTGCTGGGTGCGGGCGAGGTCATGGACGGCGTGATCGACATCCTCAACGAGATCCCGCAGCCGCGCGACCTGACGCTGGAGCCGGAGCGCATCAACGCCCTGCTCGGCACGGACATCTCCGAGGCGGATATGGTCGCCTACCTCAAGCGGCTGGAGATCGACGTGGACGGCAGAACCATCCACGTGCCGTCGTGGCGTCCCGATCTTGTGCAGACGGCGGATATTGCCGAAGAGGTCGGCCGCCTGTTCGGCTATAACGAGATTCCGACGACCGCCTTCAAGGGCGTAGCCGTCGAGGGCGGCTACACCGGCACCATGGTGCTGGAAAACCGCACGGGCGCGCTCTGCCGCAGCCTCGGCTACAGCGAGATCCTGACCTATTCCTTCGTCTCCCCTTCCGTCTTCGACCAGATCCGCCTGCCGGCGGACAGCCCGCTGCGCGACGCGCTGCGCATCCAGAACCCGCTGGGCGAAGACGCCTCCATCATGCGCACGATCGCCCTTCCGTCCATGCTTGCCATTCTTGCGCGCAACAACGCCTATCACAACGCCGCCTGCAAGCTCTATGAAATGGCGAAGGTCTATCACAAGACGCAGGCGACCCTGCCCGACGAGCCGAAGCACCTTGTGCTCGGCACCTACGGCGAGGGCGAGGATTTCTTCACGCTCAAGGGCGAGATCGAGACGATCCTGCGCGGCATGAACCTCCTGCCCGCCTCCTACAGCGCCGTGACGGACGACCCGTCTTACCATCCCGGGCGCTGCGCGCGCGTTACCATTGCGGGGCAGGATGTCGGCATTTTCGGCCAGATCCATCCGCTCGTCGCAGCCAACTACGGCATTGACGCCGAGATCTACGCGGCGGAGCTGAACTTTTCGGCGCTCTGCACGCTGCAAGCGCCTCCGGCGGTCTACACGCCGCTGCCGAAATACCCCGCCGTGACGCGCGACATCGCCGTCGTGTGCGACGAGGCGATCACGGTTGCCGCCCTGTCCGACTGCATCGCTCAGGCGGGCGGGAAGCTCCTGCGCGATGTCCGCCTGTTCGACATCTATCGCGGCAAGGGCATCGCGGCCGGCAAGAAGAGCGTCGCCTTCTCCCTGACGCTGCGCGCGGACGACCGCACGCTGACCGACGCCGATTCCGACGCCGAGGTCAGCGCGGTGCTTGCCGCGCTCGAAGCAAAGCTCGGCGCGACCCTCCGCTGATATAAAAATCGGCTGCCGCATTTCTGCGGCAGCCGTTTATGTATAAAAACGGGAAAAATGCCATACAATACCGTCGGAGGGATCACTATGGTATTTCGACTTATTCGAAAGATCGCGGCCTGTTTTCTGACCTGCGCGCTGGTCGTCGCGCTGCTGCTGGGTCTGCGCGCTGCCTTTCCGAAGCCCGCCAAGACGGTGGAGCAGTGGATCGGGCTGGGCGACGGCCGTCTGCAAACGGCGATGCACGAGGTCTACGACTCTCTGCGCCACGGCGAAGGCATTCAGGGCGCGGTACTGGCATTTCGGGAGGCGTATCAGGATGCGCCGGATTGAATGCACGGGCGGCTTTGTCGCCTTTCTGTGCCTGATGTGTTATCTCGACCCCTCCGGCTGCTTTTTCCCCTTCCTGCTCGCCGCCGGCGTCCACGAGGCGGCGCACCTGTTGACCCTCCGCATGATGCGCGCGCCGATACATAAGCTGCGTCTGAGCCTTGGCGGCGCGCAGCTGATCACCGCGCCGCTGCCCTACGGCAGGGAAATTCTTGCCGCCGCCGCAGGCCCCGCCGCAAATCTCCTGCTGCTCCTGCTGACGCTGCGCAGCCGACCGGTGCACGCGCTTGTCAACGCGGCGCTGCTGCTGTATAACCTTCTCCCCTTCTACCCTCTGGACGGCGGACGCGTCCTGCGCGCCGTCTGCGCGCTGGCGCTGCCCGCGCCCGCTGCGGTGCGCACCGAACGCATCGTCTGCACGGTCAGTCTGCTCGCGCTCGGCGTGGGCGCGGTCTATCTCACCTGCGTTCTCCACGTCGGTCTTTGGCCCGTTCTCCTCTTCGGCTCGCTCCTGCTCCGGAGCGAAAGAGAAAATTCTCCGAAATCGCGGTCATTTTTGCGTGTTAGGAGTTGACAAATCCACCTCCGCGTGTTAGAATCATCAAGCTACATTCGGAGAGATGTCCGAGCGGTTTAAGGAGCCGGTCTTGAAAACCGGTGACGCAGCAATGCGCCGTGGGTTCGAATCCCACTCTCTCCGCCACATTTCTCTCACATAGAGCTTGCATTCGGAGTGATACCCAAGAGGCCGAAGGGGCTCCCCTGCTAAGGGAGTAGGCGTGTAAAAAGCGCGCGAGAGTTCAAATCTCTCTCACTCCGCCAGAATGCCACCGTAATTTTGATAGAATTACGGTGGCATTTCTCTATGCCCGAAAAACGCTTGAAATAAGGCTTTTCGGCTGTTGTCGTATATAGCAAGCCCCGCTGCAGAATTGCTCTGCAGCGGGGCTTTGTGCGTTTTGGAGGGTTTGCGGGCTTCCATGCCGTTGTAATCGTTAAACGGCTGAGGTAATCGTTGAAATACTGGGGTAATCGTTGAAATACTGGGGTATTCGTTGAATTACAGAGGGAGTCGCTAAACTAAAAACGTAAGGTAACAATAGTCTGGCTTTTGGCGCTTATAGTGGATTTATAACAAGCATTCTATTTTGAAGACGAAGCTCATTATATTGGCTTTGAATTCCTGTGCTGTATTTCCAGCCAGGTTCATGAAAGCGGCATAGAATACTCGCCTTTATGATACTCCACGGACAGACTTTTTTCTACCCTTCCGTGTCCACTTTTATTATAGCATCACTTATTTCTTTTTCAACTGATAAAAATCTTCAAGTCTCATTTGAGTCTGGCGGCCTTTCGCTTTTTAGAATTTAGTTATTTTTTCTTCAGGGCTGTATTCCAAGATGTCTCCCGGTTGGCAATTGAGCACATCACAAATGGCCGCCAGTGTGGAAAAGCGGATGGCGCTGATATGGCCGTTCTTCATCTTGGATAAATTCACATTGGCAACGCCAACTCTTGCCGATAATTCATTCAGGCTCATTTTCCTGTCAGCCATGACACGGTCTAACCGCAAAATGATGTGTCCCATCTCTCCGCCTCCTTACAGGGTCTCATCCGATTCTTTCTGCAACTGAACACCATACTTGAAAACAGCCACCAAGGCCATAGTTACAACAAAAGCAATCAAAATGCCCCATTGAATACTGACATTTGTGCTTTTTCCGGCAGTCAAGAAGCTTTCCAGCATCGTTTCACCGATAGAGGCGAACACTGCAACAAGAAGAAGAGAAAAACCAAAGCTTCTCATTCTATTTACAACTTCACAGCAAAAGGGCGATTCACACTTCGTCAGCACCGCGAACAGCCTTCTCAGCATCCAAAGCGCAGCAGTTGCAGATGCCGAAAACACCGTCAGAAAAATAAATACCGTTACCAAATCTTTTATGTTATATTCCTCAGGGGACGTATCCGCCTCCATGACTTTGGCGGTTTCGTCAGAGTGTATTTCCGCCGAGGCGTATGACTGGTTGAAAATCTTCAGTTCGGCTTGGAACTCCTGATTTTCGGGTGGGATGGCTTTCTTTTCGCTATCCTCAAGCATATACTCCGGGAACTCTTTTCCCGAATAGCTAAAGCTGCCGCCGAGGATGCTCCACAGCGTATCAAAGCTTGCTTTGTTAAAGCGGAATTCAGCGTGCTCGACCACACGAACCGTCAGAGCATCCTTCGGGAGCGTTGCTACAAAAGCAGTCGCAATGCAGCAGCTAACTGTTATAAGCGCTGCGATTACGGATAAAACTGTCATAACGATTTTTCCCACCTTGCCGAACAGGTGGAATTTTGTAATGGTGTTGGAGTTCATATATGACCATTCCCTTCTGTGAAAGGCATCCACAAATAATTAGATGCAGTAGGGCTTTCGCTATCGTGAGATATTGGGAAGAATTGTTTACAAGGCAGTTATGCCAAAAATCAAATCAATGCAGTGGCGCTTCCCAAGCAGTTATCTCAGGCCATAGCGCCGTATCAAAGCAATCGCGGATGCAATCGCTGTAGTATTGCAGCTTTGCTATAAGACCCGGTGCATCCCGGAACAGTGTGCCGCTGTCCTCAACCGCGTATTCAAAGATCCGCGCGCGGTCCTCTGTTGCGTTGATCATGGAGTAGTCGTCGATGAAATAGGAATACCATTCCGGCTGAATGTTGGTGCCCAGCGAACCGTATTCCCCGGTATAGGTAAAACCATCAGGGTTAAGGGCAGACCATCCCTCCTCGGTAAACAGTGCCTCATCGCGGTACGTTGCGTCCCACGCAAGCCGCCTGTCAATGGCGTGAGAGAGCTCGTGCCAGACAGTATTCTTGCTGAGTGAATAAATATCAAGGACGATTTTGCATACGCTGCCGTTTGCGTCCGTGAAGGCGGCGTAACTCATGTCACCGCCGAAGCCATTTGTCGCGGCCAGCCCGCCGACGAGCTGGAACTGCACGCGGTCGATGTGTCCGTAGATGAGCTGCCGGAAGAAACCTTCCGGGAAAACAGACAGTGCATCCTCCAGAAGATCCAATCCTGCGGATACAGGCCCGTAGTCGGAGACCGGATAACAACTGAAGTATGTAAATTCCGTTTCGCATTGGTCGGCAATGCGGATCTCGATGCCAAAGTGGTCGGAAAGCGACTGCGCGCGTTCATAGAGCGAAGCATCTGCGCTCATGCCGTCAGGTGCGGCTTGGAGGTCGGCAAGGGACTGTGTTTGCAGGTTTTCACCGTTTGTGTTCGCACGGATATCCCAAAACAGCAGGCGATTACATCCCTCACCATCGTTTACCAGCAACAGATAGCCGCCAAGTTCCTCCGTCCAGACGATGCTTTGCACATACCGACCGGGCAATGCACAGGTTGAGAGGAAAATGCCCTTAGAATCGTAAAGCGACAGAGTTCCGTCGAGACCTGTCAACAGGAGGTGACCCACCGGATCAAGCAGGGAAAATGTACCGCCTTGTGCAGTGATCACGCGGGCATTGGTATCCACTCCGAAAGCAAAGGTGTCCTCCTGTCCGTAAAAGCCTGCAAGCCACATTTCACCGCTGTGACAGATTCGGAAGAAATCGCCGGAAAACGGAGGCTCGACCAGTTCCCCGCTTGCAAGATTGAGGCATGAAGCGGTATATCTCTGTGTCTCACGGTTGACACCGGTGAAGCAGACATTTGTATCCGTCACGCTGCATATGCTCAGTTCGGCCAGATCAAGGAAGAAACGCTCCTTTCCCGTCGAGAGGGAGACCGCACAGATTCCGTCCAGATAGCTGCACTTGTATAGCGTATCAAGATCATAACCAAGGAACCATTGCCCCGGATCTGCGGAAAGAGTGTAGCGTGCGGTCTCCCGAAGGAGCGCATCCAGCACGACGACCGATCCAGACTGACTGTCGCATACGGCAATGTGGTCCCCTATGATCTGTGGTTCGACAGATTCGGTAAGCCCTACCGTGCAGCTTTGCAGCGCTTCGCCGGTTGTTGCGCTCAAGAGTGTCAGTTTCATCTCGCTGTTACCGTCGCTGATGTAGCTGGTTGTCGTCATTAAAAGATTACCTGCGAAGGCGCGAAGCATTGGATACTGCTGCGCCTCAATCTGTTGATTGGGAATGTACCAAAGAGCGCCGCTGTCGTCAAATGCCTCGCACGAATCAAGGAGCGCCGCTTCCTTAATCGGCTCGGTCGTGGTTTCGGCGGTCGTGGTTTCGGCGGTCGTGGATAGCTCCTCCGATGTGTCGGAGCTTTGTGTGTCGGTTCCGCCCGGAACACCGCAGCCGGTCAAAAGCAGGCATAGCGCAAGAATAAGCAAAAGGGTTCGTTTCATATATGACCATTCCTTTCTGTGAAAGGAACCCGCAAAGGATTAGACAATGTGGGCGCTTTCACTATAAAGAGTTTTTTGATAGAATTGTTTGGAGAGTATTCCGGTTATTGCGGCAATGGTATCACGCAGAAGGAAAAAGCCCAGCGGAACAAACAGCGCAGTAAACAACACGCTGTTTAGAAATCTGTGCTTTACGAACTTTTTCATACAAACCACCTCCACGTGCTGTTAGCGTTAATTATTTAATGAAAATCGTTAAACACAGTATATCACCGTAGCTAAGATATGTCAAGAATAATTTTGCGATGGCTCTCTATCCTGCTTTATGGGGATGTTCCTGTTCATGATGGTTCCGATGATCACCCCGCTGGACGCCGGTATCATGAACGTCGTTCTGTGTCTGGCCGGCGGCGTGCTGTTCAGCTTGGGAGCTGGTATGGTGAGCCGTCGGGTACTGCGTAAATCAAATCTTGTGTAAAAACGATATCCTGTAAACGCGCAAGCGGCACATTCCAAAAGCACCGTATTTCCCACAAAGTCGTGGTAAATACGGTGCTTTTCTCGTTGCAAACTGCAATTTGCATAGATTCTCAACTGCTTCGGCATAAGCTTTGCTATTATTCCGGTCGGTGTTTCGTCGCTTGACAGCCTAACGTTCGGTAGGTATAGTAGCAGCATGGAATCAAGCGGCCGGAGGGACAGGCATGGGCAACACGAAACGGGTGATCTTAGAGGCAGCGCTGGAGCTGTTTTCGGTACAGGGCTGCGAGGCGACCTCCATCGCGCAGATCGCGGACGCGGTGGGCGTTCGCAAGTCGTCGCTGTACAGTCATTTTGACGGCAAGCAGGCGATCCTCGACGCGCCGGTGCAGGAGGCGCTGGAGCAATACGACAGGCACTCCATGTTTGCGCGCGCACTGGGACGAGGACGACGCAGCACGGCTTGATCTGACGCCCGACGGCTGCGCACCGTATGCGCACCGCGCGGAGCCGGCAGGCGCGCCGGTCACCTTCCGCCTCATCGACGATCCGCAGAGCAGCGGCCACATGACGGTGATTCGCAAGGCGGGCAGCCGCTGCGTCAACGCGGGCACCATGCAGGCGGTCGACGCATTTCTCGGCGCGCGCATCCCCGAAGCCGCGCCACAGGAGGACATATGAACTACATAAAGATCACGAAAGACAACATTGGCAGCGAGCACATCTGCTGCGCCATGTCGGGCAAGCAGAGCCTTGCCAAAAAGGAGTGGCTCCGGCAGCGCCTTGACGAGGGGCTTGTTTTTTACCGGAGCGAGGAGCGCGGCAAGTGCTTCATCGAGTACATTCCGGCGGAGAACGCGTGGGTGCCGATCGAGGCGGACGGCTGGCTCTACATCAACTGCCTCTGGATCGCGGGCGCGATGAAGGGGCACGGCTACGCAAACGACCTTCTGGCGCAGTGCATAAGCGACGCCGAGGCGCGGGGGCGCAAGGGGCTTTGCATCCTGTCGGCCGAGGGGCGGAAGCGCGAATTTTTGGCCGACCCGAAGTTCTTGATCCACAAGGGCTTTGCCGTCGCGGACAGCTCGGACTGCGGGATCGTGCTCATGTACCTGCCGCTTGTGCCGAACGCCGCGCCGCCGCAGTTTCGGGCGTGTGCCAAGCACCCGCAGGCGGAGGGCGACGGCTTTGTCCTCTACTACACCGACCAGTGCCCCTTCACCTACTACTGGGTGCCGCGGGTGCAGGAGGCCGCGCAGGCGCACGGCATTCCCCTGCGGGTCATCCACATCACGAGCCGCGAGGCCGCGCAGGCCGTCCCCGCGCCGGTCACGACCTATGCCCTGTTTCGCGACGGTGTGTTTGTGACGCAGGGTATCCAGTCCGACAAGCGGTTTTTGGCGCTCGCGGGCGTGCGGGATACGGAGGGCACATGAGCCGGTCGATCCTGCTTTCTCAAAATTGGGAGGCACTTATGCGAACGATCGACAGTGAGATCACGCTGATCCCCTATTACCGAAACGACGCGGCGTCGCTGCCGTGGTATCAGGACTTGGACGTCTGCAAGCAGGTGGACAATCGGGACACGCCGTATGATACGGAGCTGCTGCACCGGATGTATGACTATCTGTGCGCGCACGGCGCGTGCTACTACATTGACTACAAGGGAACGCTCGTCGGCGACGTTTCCCTGCGCGACGACGGCGAGATCGCAATCGTGGTGTGTAAGGCGTTTCAGAACCGTCACATCGGGGTGCGTCTTGGAAATGCTGAAGCTGGCAAGGGAAAAAGGCATGGAGCGGGTCAGAGCAAACATCTATTCCTTTAACGAACAGAGCCGACGTATGTTCCTGTCCGTCGGCTTTGTGCAGACCGATGCGGAATGGTACGAGCATCGGCTTTCGAAAAAAGGAGCGGCGGCGCGCGATTGACATTCTCCCCCGCGCGGGGTATAATGGTGACAAGTCGCGCAAGGAGGGGCAAAGATGAAACAATGCATGGACGCGGAAAATCTGCACCGCAGGCTGAAGAAGATCATCGGGCAGGTGCAGGCGATCGACCGGATGGTAGACGAGGACATCCCCTGCGAAGAGGTGCTCTCGCAGATCAATGCCGCGAAATCGGCCTTAAACGGCTGCGGCAAGGTCATTCTGGAGGGGCACATCAAGCACTGCGTCCGCGACGGCCTTGCGCACGGAGACGCCGAGAAGACCATTGAGAGCTTCACCAAAGCAGTAGAACGCTTTGCCAATATGCAGTGACGGTTGCCTTTGACCGTTGGGCGCGTGCCGGATTTTTTCCGGCGCGCTTTCATTTTTCTCTTGATAACCCATACGCGTATATGTATATTATGGGTATACCCATGGGGGTATGGAAGGGAGACGCTTCCAATGAAACGAGTGATGGAGAAGGCGGAGCGGCTGCTGGCGCTCGGAGGGATCCGGAAGGACATCGTGTGCCTTATTCTCTCCGGCATCTGCGTCGTTTGCAGCCTTTTGAAAATTCAGCCGCTTCCGTTTGACATGGCATGGGGCGCGATCGTTTTATGCGGAGTGCCCACTGTGCTTGAAGCGGTGATCGGCCTTGTCACGGCCTTTGACATCAAGGCGGATGTGCTGGTTTCGCTGGCGCTCATCGCGTCGGTCTGCATCGGCGAGCACTTTGCGGCGGGCGAGGTCGCCCTGATCATGCAGCTCGGCGCGCTACTGGAGGAGCTGACCGTGGCAAGGGCGCGCGCCGGAATCGAAAAGCTCGTCCACCTGACGCCGCAGACGGCACGGGTGCTGCAAGGCGAGACGGAGCACGTCCTGCCCGCCGAGCAGGTCAAGGTCGGAGACCTGCTTCGGGTCTTGCCGGGCGAGGCCGTCCCCGTGGACGGGGTGATCGTCTCCGGCCGCACCTCGATCAATCAGGCGGTGATGACCGGCGAGTCCCTGCCGATGGATAAAGACATCGGCGACGAAGTGGCCAGCGGCACGATGAACCAGTTCGGCACGTTTGTCATGCGGGCGACCAAGGTCGGCGAGGACAGCTCCATCCAGCGGATGATCCGTCTGGTGCAGTCGGCCGACGCGGGAAAAGCAAAGATCGTCGGCGTGGCGGATCGGTGGGCAACGTGGATCGTCGTGACCGCTCTTACGGCCTCGATCCTGACGTGGCTTTTGACGGGGAAGATCATCCGCGCCGTGACGATCCTTGTCGTCTTCTGTCCCTGCGCGCTCGTGCTGGCGACGCCCACGGCGATCATGGCCGCCATCGGCAACGCGACGAAGCACGGCTTTTTAGTGCGGGAGGGCGACGCGCTGGAGCGGCTTGCGGGGGCGGACATCATCGCCTTTGACAAGACCGGCACGCTGACCTACGGCACGCCGGAGGTCGTCGCCGTTTCCGCCGTGACCCTGCCGGAGGCGGAGCTGTGCCGTCTGGCGGCGTCGGCGGAACGGTTTTCCGAGCATCCGCTCGGCAAGGCGATCGTGCGCTGCTGCGGGAAAGGGCAGCCACTTGCCGCGCCGCAGGAGTTTCGGATGCTCTCCGGACGCGGTGTGCGCGCGCAGGTCGAGGGCAAGGTCATTTTGGCAGGCAACGCGGAGCTGCTCCGGCAAAACGGCATTGCCGCCGTCCCAACGTGCGCAGCGGACGGGCGCATCGTCATCTACATTGCGGTCGACGGCGTGTTCGCAGGCAGCATCACCCTTGCCGACACGGTGCGCAGGGAGAGCGCGGCAACGATCGACGCGCTGACCTGTCTTGGCGTCCGCCCCGTGCTGCTCACGGGCGACCACGAGGGCGCCGCGCAGACGATCGCCGCCGCGCTGCACATCGGCAGCGTGCAGGCCAACTGCCTGCCGGAGGACAAGCTCGACCGCATCGACGCCTATCAGCGCGCGGGACACACGGTGTGCATGATCGGCGACGGCGTGAACGACGCGCCCGCGCTGAAAAAAGCGGACGTCGGCATTGCCATGGGCGGCGTGGGCAGCGACATTGCGGTCGACGCGGCGGACATCGCTCTGGTGGACGACGAGGTCAAGGAGCTGCCGCACCTGATCGCGCTGTCCAAGCGGATGATGCGGACGATCCGGATCAACATGACCTTTTCCATGACGCTCAACTTCGCCGCGATCCTTCTTGCCATCCTCGGAACGCTGCACCCCGTGCTCGGCGCGCTGGTGCATAACGCAGGCTCCGTGCTGGTCATCGCAAATTCCGCACTATTACTGAAATGGAGGAAAAAAGCATGAAACTCATTGGTCTGATCATCGGTATTCTTGTTCTTGGCGCAGGCATTTACTATTTTATAAAGGAGAAGCACGACCCGCAGTCGCGGAAGATCTACCTCACCGCAAGCGGGATCGGCGCGGCGCTCGCAGCCGTCTGCGCGCTGCTTCTGTTCCTCTGATACCCCTACCACGGGCGCAGCCGTGGCGGAGGAAGAGACTGCCGGCAGTTTGAGTTTGAGTGTGTGCTCTTTGCTACGTTTTCTCTCCCTCCGTCAAAACCTTCGGTTTTGCCACCTCCTGTTGCGGTACCCAAAATTTCCTGTTCGCTAACGCTCACGAAATTTTGACCGCTGCCACTCCTTTTTGCTCGCTGCATCTGCCACCGGCAGCGCTCGCAAACGTCCCCCCTTACACAGGGGAGGCTTTGGTGCATCCCCTGTTGTCAGCTCCTCACGCCCGCAGGCGCTTCATGCGCCGCAAGGCGGCGCGCTTCATGGCGCGGCACACGCGCCGCTTCACTCTTCATTGCGCGGCGGCGACAGCGCCGCGCCTCGGGCGCAGATCACCCTTGACATTTCAGGAAACAGGAGTATAATCAAACTAACGAACATTAGTTAGTGAGGTGTGGCATGAAACAGGAGGACACCAAACAGAGGATCTTGGACAAGGCGCTGGATCTGTTTTCGGCGCATGGATACGATTCCGTCAGCATGGGAGAAATTGCGGAGGCGGTCGGGATGAAAGCACCGTCGCTTTACAATCACTTTCCAAGCAAGCAGGCGATCTTTGACGCCATCGTGGCATCCACGACGGCGCAGTATGACGCGGACACCGACCGGCTCAGCGTTCATGTGCACAATGCGCAGAGGGATGTGCCGGTCTTTACGGAGATCACAGAGGACGCGCTTTTTGAAAAGGTGCGGCAGATCTTCGTGTATTCCCTCCACGACGAGACCATTGGCCGGTTTCGCCGCATGATGACCATAGAACAATTTCGTTCGCCGGAGCTAGCAGCGCTCTACTCCAAGCGATATGTGCAGCGGCTTGTGACCTATCACGCCGGTATTTTTCGCGCTTTGATCGCGTCCGGTGAGATCACACCGGAAGATCCCGATGCGCTGGCCATGATGTATGTTGCGCCAGTGCTGACGCTTCTCGGCATCTGCGACCGTCAGCCGGAGCGGGAGCGCGAATGTCTGGAGCGGCTGCAAGCGCACGTCCGGCTCTTTTTCCGCATGGTTCATAACGGCAGAAATCACAAAACTTCAGGAGGATCCGAACCGTGAAAAAAACGATGATACAAAAGCTGGGGCTGCTGGGCATCGTCAGCCTTCTTTCTTACACGGCGGCAGTCGTGTTTGCGCCGCTGGCCTATCCGAACTACGACCCGTTGGCGCAGGCCGTCAGCGACCTGAGCGCCGCAAACGCCCCGTCGCTCGGCCTCTGGAACCGGCTCAGCGCCCTTTACAACGTGTGCGAGGTCGTTTGCGTGACAATCGTCTGCGTCGGTATGCAGGGGCGGAAGACCAAGCTGCTCCGCGCGGGGATCTACCTGTTTGCCGTGATGGAATGGGTCTCGGCGGTCGGCTACCGGATGTTCCCGCTCTCCGACAGCGGCTACGCAGGCACGTTTCAGGATGTGATGCACATGGTCGTCACCGCTCTGGTCGTGCTGCTGTCCATCGTATCGCTAAGCGTCACCATCGTCGCCGGAGCAAAAAGCAAAGATTGCCGCGCCTACGGCATATGCGCGGCAGTCGCCCTCGGTATGATGCTCGTCGGCGCGCTTGGCATGAAGCTCGTCCTCGCCGAATACTTCGGCGTTGTGGAGCGCTTCAGTGTGTTTGCCGCGACGGGATTTAACGCTGCGCTTGGCATCGGCCTATTTTGCGCGAAGCCCGACAGCGAATGCATAGGGGGAGGAAAATGAAAAACAGGATCTACCCCCGTCCGCACGACAAGCAGACGGTCTACTTAAAAGATGTGGTCACGGAGCCGAACATCACGGTCGGCGACGGCACGATCTACAACGATTTCGTACACGATCCCCGCGATTTTGAAAAGCACAATGTGCTCTATCACTATCCCGTCAACGGAGACCGCCTGATCATCGGAAAATTCTGCTCGATCGCCTGCGGCGCAAAATTCCTGTTTACCAGCGGGAACCATTCAATGAAGTCACTGGCGACTTATCCGTTCCCGATCTTCTTTGACGAATGGGATCTGGATGCGAAAAACATCTGCGATGCATGGGACAACAAGGGCGACACCGTGATCGGCAACGACGTGTGGATCGGTTACGAGGCGGTCATTTTGTCCGGCGTGACGATCGGCGACGGCGCGATCATCGGCACGCGCGCCGTGGTGACAAAGGATGTGCCGCCCTATACGATCGTCGGCGGCATCCCAGCGAAGCCCATCCGCAAGCGGTTTGACGAGACGACGATCAAGCGGCTCGAAGCCCTCCGCTGGTGGGATTGGGACTACGAGAAGATCAGGCGCAATATTCCGCTCATTCAGTCGGGAGACATTGCGGGATTGGAGCGCGCGAAATGAGGCCGGTCGACCCGAAAACGACCACACGTGCCGAAGCGTATGCGCTCTGGATGCACGCCCCAAACCCCATGGTGACCTTTTTCAAAACGCTGGATGGTGACGCCGCTGATCCGGTACGGCCGCAGGCACGGGGCGAAATTCAATATGCTTCTGTGCTGGTGTATCGGCAGGGCGGCCAGCGAGATCAGGGAGTTTTACCTGCTGCCCGTGGGCGGCGAGCTGCTGCAATACGAGAGTATTGCGGTCAATACCATCGTAAAAAACAAAACCGGCGAGGTCAGCTCCTGCGATGTTCCGTTCTCAAACGACCTTGCCGAATTTGGCGCCGACTATCTGCGCCTGACGCGCGAGGTCGCAGAGCGCTGCGAAAACCACGATCTGACGGAGCACATGGTGATCGGCACCTCCGCCATCGTGGACACCGAGATCGACGGTGCCGTCGGCATGAACAGCGGCATTTTCAACAATCCGTTTCTGATCTGGGGCAGGTATCACAAGGGGCTGTTTCGAACGACGCTGCGGTTATCGTTTCAGTTTCACCATACCCAGATGGACGGCGCGCACGCGGGACGGTTCCTCGCGCGGCTACAGAGCGTCATAGACGGGATCGGAGCGCAGCGGCGCTGAGATGCCGGTGATATGCCGCCGCGCGGAGGCTTTAGGCGCTTGATGAGGAATTATGCATTATGCATTATGAATTGCGCACTGGCACGCGCCGCGAAAAAAGGAGAGAATCGCAAGATTCTCTCCTTTTGTTACTTATGAGTGCCGTAGAAGAAGAGGGCGACGGTGCCGGGGCCGACGTGCGCGCCCGTGACCGGCTCGTAGCAGACGGTCAGGCACTGCCCTTGCAGCCCCGCCTCTTTTAGCGCCGCAAGCAGAAGCGCCGCGCCCTGCGCGTCGTCCGCGTGCGCGATGCCGACGGGGGCGGTCTTATCCGCGCAGAGGTGCTGATAGCGCTGGGCAAGCTCGGCAAGCGCCTGCTTTTTGCCGCGCGTTTTGCCGCACAGAACGATCTTGCCCTCCTTGTCGCCGGTCAGGATCGGCTTGATCTTCAGGATCGTGCCGATCACGGTGGCGACGCGGCTGAGCCTGCCGCCGCGCTTGAGATACTCCAGATCGTCCACGGTGAAATACTGGCAGACGCGGTGCTTTTCCTCCTCGAGCGTTTCGACGATGGTATCGAGCGTCGCGCCCTCGTCGCGCAGACGCGCCGCGCGCAGCACCTGCAAGCCCTCGCCCAAGGAGGCGGCAAGCGTATTGACAACGGCAATGCGCCGCTGCGGATAGGTCTCGCGCAGCTCGCGCGCAGCAAACTCCGCCGCCTGCACCGTGCCGCTGATGCCGCCGGACATTCCGATGTAGAGCACGTCCTGCCCCGCCTCGAGGCTCTCCTCCATGGCGGCAAGGAACGCGCCCGGGCTTACCATCGAGGTCTGCACCGACGCACCGGCGCGCATAGCGTCGTAAAACGCCTTGCCGTTAAAGTCGTCCTGCGGAATGTGCTCCTGCCCATCGAGTGTGTAGGAAAACGGGATAACGCGCAGGTCATAGCGCTCGATCAGCTCCGCAGGCAGATTGGCGGAGGTATCGGTCATGATCTTCATTTCTTGCCTCTCTTTCGTCTCCAATATGGCCACGGCGCCGATGGCAAAGATGCGCACCTCCGGCAGGCGCGGGAAGCGCTCCAAGATCGCCTGACGGGTCTGCTCGGCGTCGCTCAGGCGGAAATTAATGTGTTTCCGCATTTCAGTGCATTTTATTATAGCATCCCCGCGCAAATTAGGCAAGCTACTCCTTCGCGCGCGCGTTCTACGTCTGAAAAACAGATCGTAGAGTCCGGAAAATGGACTCTACGATTCGTAGAACGACTTATCACATATCAAATCAGGGGATTTCCCGAGAAATTACCAGTCCTTCACCACGACGAGCAAGCTCGCCTTGGCGCTGCCTGCCAGAAGCCGGAGCGCCTCGACGACACTCGCGCGCGTCTCCTCATCGAGATTTTTCATCGAGCGCAGCGCGCGCCACGCGCCGTAGAACCAGTGCGTCGTCAGCTCCGTCTGCGTCGCGGCGTCGGTCTGGAGCAGGAGGTCAAACACGGCGTCTACCACCTTCTGTCGCTTGGCGTAATCCATGCCCGCGACCCACGACTTGATCGTGTGATCCAGAAAGCGGCTGCTGTGGTTGACCGTCTCCAAGCAGACGAAGCCCTCCCCCTCCACCTGCCAAGAGTAGAGGTCATGCTGCAAAATGCCGTGCTGGCGGCTGCGCACGATGGTATAGTCCTCCTCGTGCTCCAAGAGCATCCCCACCACCGACGACTGCGGGACAAAGGTATGGACGCGGTCGCACACGGCACGGTAGCCGTCCGTGAGGAGGACGCGCTCGTCAAAGCCCGGGCCGTCGAAATTCCAGACCGAGCGGATGCGCGCCTGTGTCTGCGCGCCGCAGCAGGCGGCGGCATAGACGGCAAGGTTCCCGCCCTTCGAGTGGCCGCCGATGAGAATGTCGCCGGTCACGTGCGCCGCGACGCCCTCCAGATAGGACACGGCAAGGGTCTGCGACGGAATGGGGCAGGTGAAGCTCATATTAAAATCTTCCTTCCAACCGGCAAGCGTGTTGTCCGTGCCGCGAAAGGAGACGAAGCACTGCGAAAAGACGGCCGTCAGCGCGAAAAACTGCATCTCGCTCTCGCGGTGGGCGACGCAGCCGAACAGGAGCAGGTCGCGGTAGCGCGCGCAGGCAAGCAGCGCGGCAAGCAGGCGCAGATCCTTCTTCTGCCGCACGGAGGCGGTCAGCTCCGGCGTTTCGAGCAGACGCGCACCGACGTCGGCAAGGCGCGCCTCCTGCTGCGGCGCAAGCAGGTATTCAAACGGCAGATAGGACAGGCGCGCAAGGATCAGACCGTCGAGGACGGAAAACGGCAGCTCGTCGAAGCGCCGCGCGCCCTGCCGCTGCAAATAGTCGAAAATATTCACGGACTTCCCTCCCCTTTCCTCCTTATTATACACACTCCGCGCCCGACGCGCAAGTCGCAAAACCGCCCTCATATGTGTCAGCCGCGCCGAATACAATGGTAAGGCAATGCACAGCTTGGGAGGTGTCCACCATGAGAGAAACGATCGAACAACGAGCCTGCGATCTGGCTGTGTACATGATTGAGAACAATGCGACCGTTCGCGCGGCTGCAAAGCAATTCGGCATCAGCAAATCCACCGTGCACAAGGATCTGAGCGAGCGCCTTGCGCACTGCAACCGCGCGCTGTATCTGCGTGTAAAGCAGGTACTCGAGCGCAACAAGGCCGAGCGGCACATTCGCGGCGGAATGGCGACGCGCAGAAAATATCGGGGCGAAACGGAATAGGGCTGCAAGCAATTCATAATGCATAATTCATAATGCATAATTCATAATGCATTGTGTCTTGTTCCGAATGAAAAAGGGCATATCAGATGAGGAGCTTCGGGTGCGGCGGTGCTTGATGTATCGGAGAAGGCCGCAGAAGTGGCACGTACCCAAAGCCTCCCCTGTGTAAGGGGAGGTGGTGCGGCGAAGCCGCGCCGGTGGGGTTGCCAGCCTGCCGCGTTCATCCGCACCTTCTCCAATACGCAACTGCCAGCAGTCAACCCCTCAGTCTCGCTATCGCTCGACAGCTCCCCTTACACAGGGGAGCCTTGGGTATGGCGCTCAGCCGTCCTGCCCTGCAAAGGTGAACCTTGGTGCAGGCGCTCGCAGCCGTCCCTCTCGTCAGAGGGAGCTTCTGGTGCGGCAGAAGATCGAACCGTCCGCCTCGGCAGCGGGCGCTTTTTGTACGCCGGAGGCTTTGAACAACCCACGCGTCATTGGGCGTCTCAGGGGCGGGGCGGAGGGCACCGGCAATGCGCACAAAATGGGCGCTTAGAATTTGTGCGAAACGCAGATTTCCTTCATTTTCTCAAAATTTTTTCATTTATCTAAAAATTTTTCGGGGATTTGAGGTTGATTATTTTCCGCGCATGGCGTATACTGGAGGTACAAACGGGCGCCCGCCCGATTTTTACAGGAGGCAGCAATGAAATACGATCGTATCTACAATTTCTCCGCCGGTCCCGCCACAATGCCGGAACCGGTGCTCGAAGAGATCCGCGACGAAATGATGAACTATAAAGGCTCCGGAATGTGCGTCATGGAAATGTCCCACCGTTCCAAGGTCTTCCAGCAGATCATCGACGAGGCTGAGCAGGATCTGCGCGACCTGATGGGCATTCCCGACAACTACAAGGTGCTCTTCATTCAGGGCGGCGCGACGCTTCAGTTCTCCATGATCCCGATGAACCTCATGAAAAACGGCAAGGCCGTCTACATCGAGACCGGCGCATGGTCGAAGAAGGCGATCGCCGAAGCGAAGAAGGTCGGCGAGGTCATCGTCGCCGCTTCCTCCAAGGACAAGAACTACACCTACGTCCCCGACTGCTCCGATCTGGACATCCCCGAGGACACCGACTACGTTTACATCTGCGAAAACGAGACCATCCACGGCGTTACGTGGAACAAGCTGCCCAACACGAAGGGGCACACGCTGGTCTCCGACCAGTCCTCGATGTTCCTGTCCCGTCCGTGCAACGTTGCCGACTACGGCATGATCTACGCGGGCGTGCAGAAGAACGTCGGCCCTGCGGGCATGGTGGTCGTCATCATCCGCGAGGATCTCATCCGCGACGATCTGACCGATCTGCCCATCTATCTGCAATACAAGACCCACGCCGACAACGGCTCCATGTACAACACGCCGAACTGCTGGGCGATCTACGTCTGCGGCAAGGTCTTCAAGTACCTCAAGAGCCTCGGCGGCCTGAGCGAGATGGAAAAGATCAACATCGACAAGGCAAAGGTGTTCTACGACTTCCTCGACGCCTCGAAGATGTTCACCGGCACCGTCGTCAAAGAGGATCGCAGCCTGATGAACATCCCGTTCGTCACCGCCTCGAAGGAGCTGGACGCCGAAGTCGTCGCCGCGACGAAGGCTGCGGGCTTCGACAACCTCAAGGGTCACAAATCCGTCGGCGGCCTGCGCGCCTCCATCTACAACGCCATGCCGAAGGACGGCGTGGTCGCTCTGGTCAACTTCCTGAAGAAGTACGAGGCGGAGCATCAATAAGTTCTGATCTCTGTGGGGGCGGATCCGGTGTCCGCCCTTGCAGTGCGTAAATAATGAATTGACAAGGAGAGTTTACTTATGCGTATTCTTATCACCGACGGCATGGACAAGACCGCAATGGCGGCGCTGCGCGAGCAGGGACACGAAGTGGTAGAGCAGTTCTACGAGCCGGACGAGCTGGGCAAAGCTCTGCGCGAGTTCGACGTCGTGGTCGTCCGCTCCAAGACCAAGGTCCGCGCGAACCACATCGACGAGGCCAAGGGCGGCCGGCTCAAGCTCATCATCCGCGGCGGCGTCGGCGTGGACAACATCGACGTCAAGTACGCCGAGGCCAACGGCATCAAGGTCATGAACACCCCGCGCGCTTCCTCCCAGTCCGTGGCAGAGCTTGCCATGGCGCATATGTTCTCCTGCGCCCGCTATATCTCCATCGCAGGCGCGACCATGCGCGAAGACAAGTGGGAAAAGAAGGCCTATGGCAAGGGCATCGAGCTTTCCGGCAAGACCCTCGGCATCGTCGGCTACGGCCGCATCGGTCAGGCCCTCGGCAAGATGGCAAAAGCGATCGGCATGGACGTCATCGCCTTCGATATTTTCCACATCCCCGGCATCGAAGAACAGCTCGGCATCCCCTATGTGGAAATGGATGAGCTGCTTGCCCGCGCCGATTTCATCAGTGTCCACGCGCCGGCAGTCGACGGCGGCGCGCTGATCAACGCCGAGCGCATCGCAAAAATGAAGGACGGCGTCGTGATCATCAACACCTCCCGCGGCACCAACGTCGATGAAGACGCGCTGCTCGCAGCGCTCGAGAGCGGCAAGGTTCGCTCGGCCGGTCTGGACGTTTACGCCGAAGAGCCTGCCAGGAACCACGCCCTGTACAGCCACCCCATGGTCTCCTGCACGCCGCACATCGGCGCCGCCACGCAGGAAGCCCAGAAGCGCATCGGTTCCGAGATCGTTTCCATCATTGAGAACTTCAAATAAAAGAAAAGGAGATCATCAATTATGAATCCCTATGTTCAGAGCGTTATCGAGAACGTCAAGAAGAAGCACGGCAATGAGCCGGAGTTCGTGCAGACGGTAGAGGAGGTTCTCTCCTCCATCTCCCCCGTGATCGACGCACACCCCGAGTATGTCAAGGCCGACCTGCTCAACCGCATGGTCGAGCCGGAGCGTATGTTCACCTTCCGCGTCGTCTGGATGGACGACAAGGGCGAGTACCACACCAACATCGGCTACCGCTGCCAGTTCAACGGCGCCATCGGCCCCTACAAGGGCGGCCTGCGCTTCCAGCCCAATGTTTACCCC
>OIYV01000554.1_pt1 | contig 21008 bp, 18 predicted proteins | sample 1588251 | NCBI WGS metagenome assembly OIYV01 (sample SAMN03283282) | human gut metagenome | biome: human-associated habitat; material: feces | host: Homo sapiens | place: Peru | collected 2012
AACGCGGGACAACTTGATTAAAAGTCAAGTGCTCTACCACCTGAGCTAATAGCCCTTGTAATTAAAGGATTTTCAAGCGTTGTTAACTTGATTGTTTCAAGATTGAACACTTGACCCTTTAAAATGACAAGTCTTATTATACTCTTGATTTTATTATTTGTCAATAAGAATTTTAAAATTTTTGAATTTTTTTGTAAGTAGTTGCAATTAATACTTTTTGTACTTTCAAAGTTTACATTTTATATCCTGTTTTTCAATGCTTTTTACAATTGAAAAACGAGCTTTTTATTATAAGATTAATGCCCCATACAGCGTTGAATTTGCTGTATGGGGCAGATAATTTGACTATTTAGTCAAGGGGAATGAAAGTGCGATTGTATTTTTCAGCGTAAGCTTGAGCAGTAGAGTTCTTGTAACCATAAATTGTTGCGGTATTGCTTATGGTATATCCGTGGTTATAGATTGTGCAGTTGGAATTGTTGATTGTTACGCTTTTTAGGTTATCACAAAATGAAAAGGCATAATCTCCAATATATGTCACACTACTGGGAATATCGATTTTTTCTAAGCTGTCGCAGTGTTGAAATGAAAATTCTCCAATACTTTCTAGTCCATTCTCCATCTTAATATTTTTCAACTTCGTACACTCGGAAAAGGCAGCTCCATAAATAGCCTTTACATTCTTAGGAATTGTAACACTTTCGATGTTTGAACAATACCTAAATGCATCCATATTTACATATATAACGTTATTAGGAATTACATACTCAGTTGTTTTATTTCCTTCAGGATAACGAATTAATTGACTTTTATCCTTACTAAACAATACCCCCTCTTCTGATGAATAATTCAGATTGTTTTTGTCAACATCTATGCTTAATAAGCCCTTATTATTTTCAAAGGCAAAACTTCCAATGTACGTTACACTGCTAGGAATAAATATTCTTTCTAAACTATGACACCAGCCTAAAAAATTTGTTCCAATATATTTAACACCGTTCGGAATATTAATATAGTTCAAATTTTTACAACCATAAAATGTTGCATCTCCTATTTTAACTAATGTATTAGGCAAATTTATCTTCAATAGATTATCACAACCATAAAAAGCTAGACTCCAAATATACGTTACACCAATTGGTACAACATATTCTTTTCTTTCATTTCCTATTGTATATTGAATAAGTTCAGTTTTATTTTTATTAAACAAGACTCCATCCAGTGAACAATAATTTTGATTGTCTAAATCAACATTAATATATTCTAAATTTTCACATTCATCAAAAGCATAGTAGCCAATATTAGTGATACTATATGGGATATTAATTGTAGCTAAGCTATCACACCGAAAGAAACATCTTTCGCCTATGCTTTTAACACTTTCCGGTATTTCAATAGATGTTAGTTTGCTACAATCTCTAAAACATATTTTGCCAATTTGTGTAATAGTATTAGGAAGTGTTATATGTGTAAGATTTCTACAATTATCAAACGAATAATCTCCGATACTTGTTATTCCATGCTTAATGATAACTTTTTTTATGGTAGAATATGCGTATTTATACCATGGACTTGATGATCTACTCGTGAAATTCTTCATTTCCCCTTGACCACTAATCTTAAGTTCGCCGTCATCATAAAGCACCCACTTGACATTATCTCCGTCAGCACCGCAATTTCCCGAAGCTGTAACTGGGCGGTCATCGTCACCATCATCTTCATCACCATTAGGGACAAGAAGAATATCAGCAGGAAAATATCCATCAAGATTTTTTTCAAAGGAAAAGTATAATCCGTTGAACTCATAATCATCATGATAAACAGCAACAACGTACTTGCCACTAGGCATATTAAAAGTATATTTTCCGTTTTCGTCCGTAGTAGTTGTTGACAGAACTTTATAATCTTCAAAATCAGAAGCATGATATTTACCGTTTACATCATGCATAACATTGAAATTCGTTCCGTCTCGAAGTTCAACTTTAGCATTAGCAATCGGAGCTTTTGTTTCACTGTCTCTAACACAGCCTTGGATTTTAGTGATTTTTTTCTCATCATATTTTGGCACATTAAGCCGAGCTGTTTTATCACCTTGAAGTGAAAATGTTGCAATTTCCTCTTCTTCTTTTTTTCGGTTTGCTTCATTAAGCCATTCTTTTCTTGTTGACGCATCCTCTAAATCAAACAAATGATTTTTTAAGAATGTATAATCTGTTGCACCAAGTTCATCAATCGTTGAATCGTATGCTTCTCCAATAGTAAATCCTTTAAGCAATGAATTAACAATTTTATCATAAATTTGATATCCATAGCATTGAGCAACAGAATTGTGAAAACCCAATACAGCCTTTGCTCCACAATCATTGATTAGAGTATCTGCAATTCCATAATCGACAGTAACACCTTTACCAAATCCTTGGCAAGACAGCATATATACTATTGAATCAGTTAATTTGTTTTTATAGTAAAATTCAAAAAATTGTGGCGCAATTAAATAGTAGTCCTCTCCATCACCTTCAGTATAAGTAATAATACGTTCAAAGTAAATATCTTTGTTGTATGCCAAATCAGTTTGACACGTAACTTCTTCGTTTTGTACCATAAATACATATGTGTTTGGAATATAACCTCCATAATTCCCGTGTTCAAAAATACAAATAAAATCTTTATTCAATAAAGCCGTTTTAAATTCGTAAACGGTAGGACAATCTATAATTGTTGTATTCATATTTTTACTATTACACAGCTCAGTCCAAGTGTCAAACAGTCTTTCAACAGGTTTCCATGTATTATCCAATTGAAGTTCATATTCATTTTTATCATATCCATACATCAAAACAGAGTTTGTTTCAGATGTGCTATAAGCAACTGATTTTGAAATTGATTCATTCTGCCGTGTTTGATTTTTGTTGAGTAAACTAACAGGCGCTAAGTTTGGGTCTGAATATTTTTTCTCTGACTTAATAGATACTGTACCTATGCCACCACAAGTGAAATAATAACGAAAACATTTTGTGTCACTATTATAACTGATATTATTTATCAAGCCTTCTTTTTCAAGCTTTGAAAGCAACTTTTTAACATCATTAATTTTATGTTTTTCTTCCTTGTTTTGATATTCATCAGAAGACATCAAAGAGTTAAGTGATGACCTAACTATTTCCCTATCTTCAACATCTTTAGCACTGAAATATGAAGATTCTCCAAACCAAACCTTAACACCATTAACCGCAGTATGCTTACCGAACTTAATATCGTTACTGCTTTCAACAAACTCTCTGCCGTTGTCAAATCCGTTGTCTTTTGCAGAGTAACCGCCGTTAAAAAGCCTGACAAAGAAAAGAATGATTTTTTCAATTATGTTAAGTTTTTTCGCATTTTTGTTTATTGTTGCGCTGTAAGTAAATTCAAGGCTTTCACCGTCTTTGAGTGTTTCGGCTTCGGCAGTTGTTTGACTGCTTTTCTTTTTGCAGGGAGCAAGCTCACCGAATACGGCTTCGGCACTGACATCTTTAATGTCTTTACCTGACGTGTTTGTAACCTTTGCCGTAATCTTGGCTATTCCTGTTGCTGAATAACTGCTTTTGTCCGTTGATAGTTCAATCGAAAACGGACTTGTTTCTGAACTTGTTGTGTTTGCCTGTGCTTCGCTTGTTGCATTGTCAAACGCAAAAGCGGGTACACCCATTGATAAAATCATGACGAGCGAAAGTAACAGGCATAGTGTTTTTTTGATACCTTTCATTTCAAATACCTCCTATTTTTTAAAAACAGTAACTTTAGCAAAATCAATCCGAATGATATAAAATTTGACTGACCCTTTCTTTTCGCAAAGTTTGTAACTTTGCGAAAGCCAAAACCTACTGTTTTATGATTAGATAATACACAAAACGGCATTAAAAGTCAATAAAATTGCTAAATGTAGATGTAAAAAACTACCAAGAAATGCAAGCAGTATCTAAAATAGTCGGTTTTTTCAAAGATTTTCTTCCATAAGGGGTCAAATAAAGGGTCAGAAATCAAAGTTGAAAGGACTGATTTTCATGCCAAAACGAGGTGAAAACATACGCAAAAGAAAAGACGGTCGCTGGGAAGCAAGAATAAAGACAGAAAACGGAAAGTTACGTTCTGTCTATGCAAAAACATACAGCGAACTGAAAGCAAAGCTTAAAGATACCAATGAAAAACAAAAGCTCGGAAACCTACGACTTTTTGAGCCGAAAACACCGTTCTTGTCTCTTACCGAAAGCTTTTTGAAAGAAAGTGAAATCAAGAACAAAAAATCGACTGTTTCAAGGTACAGAGAAATAGCAGAAAACCATTTGATACCGTTTTTTAAGAATACGCCGATTAATTCCGAAAGTGTGAACACCTTTATTCTTTACAAACTCAATCATGAAAAATTAGAGGCAAAAACGGTATATGACATTGTTTCTGTACTTGTACAAATAATGAAGCACGGGAACATAACTTTTGAAATATCAAGACCTGCGCTATACAAAAAGGAGCTTGATGTACTGACGGAAAGCGAACAAGAAAGGCTTGTAAAGCTGATAAAGCCTTGTATTACATACGAGAACATAGGCATTTTACTTTCGCTTTATTCGGGTATGCGTTTAGGTGAGATATGCGCTTTGCTTTGGAAAGACATTGACCTTGAAGAAAAGACAATTTCGATAACAAAAGCAATGCAAAGAATATCGGTAAAGGACAAAGAAAGAAAAACAATGATAATCATAGACGTACCGAAAACACAAAAGTCAATTCGCAAAATACCGATTCCCGATTTTCTTATTCCCGAACTTAAAAGGTTATCTTATTCATGTTCTGCCGATTCATATGTGTTGACGGGCAGTGACTCATACTTTATTGAGCCAAGGCTTTATCAGTACAAATTCAAAAAGTATTTAAAGCAGTCTCAAATCAGAAACACTAATTTTCATGCATTAAGGCACACTTTTGCAACAAGAGCTATTGAGCAGAAAATGGACATAAAAGCCGTAAGCGAGATACTCGGTCATTCGACTGTAAGCTTTACTTTGGAAAGATACGTTCACATATCTTTTGAGTTCAAAAAGCAAAACATTGAAAAGTTGACCGTTTGCTATTAGGGGTCAAAAAAGGGGTCAAAACACAATGCATGACGAGCGGAAGCCTTGAAAAGCAAGAACTTCCGCTCGTCTTTTTCGCAAAGTTACAAACTTTGCGAAAAAATATGTCATTTTGTTTCCAATATATGGTATTCATAAATTAATCTAATATTACCATACAAGCTTTAAACGGCTTGTATTTTTTTGTTTGATAGATAAAAGTTGTTCTTTTAAGGTGATACAAAAGTGTTCTTTTTAAAAAGGAACGGTTAAAAGAACAAGTGAAAGAACACCCAAAACCGTCCGCAACCGCATAACTACGCACAAAAAACGCTATGTCGTGAGCGAGGGGTCTCGGCAAAGGTTTCCCGAGACCCCTCGCTCACATCATGACATAACGTTTTTATCTGTGCTTGTGCGTTGCTGTGTATGCGTATATTTTTTATTGTTTGTATTTATTGTGTTGTTTTATTTTGTAAGTTTATCAGTTTTATTTATCTAATTAATTTATTTAGTATTTTTATTTGTTAGATTAATTTATTTATTAATTAGTAGATTATAGTTTTGTATTGTGTGTTGTTGTATTGTTTTTGGAAACGTAGGACTTAATAATATTTATGACAGCTTTTGAGCGGCGAAAATTCAATCGGTATTACCTCTTGAATTTTCGCCGCTCCATTTAATGTAATGCCCTGACGGGAAAAGCACTGCCGATTGACGGCGTATACAGTTTCCTGTATACGATTTTGCCTTTCGGCTGTCTTGTGTTTAGTTTTGTAATTGCATTTCGGTCTTTCGCCGAGAAGCAATTACAGAAAATATTTAAATTTGTTCTTTTTTTCTGACTTTCTCATAGAATTAAATAGGCAGACATGCTTTTTTTGAGGGTGGTTGTTTGAGTGAAGTCAGAATTGTTCAAAGAGATTACTGTATTTTAAACGAAATCCATAAATGGCGAGTGATAACGTCAAAACATATTTGCAGACTTTGTGGCTTTTCAGGTCAAAGAGCCTGTGTCAGGCGTTTGAAAAAGCTGTCCGAGGCAGGCTTGATAAGCCGAAAGAAAATACTTTATGCTGTTCCCGGCATTTATTTTCTGACATCTTCCGGGAAAGCCTTGATTAATGTTAAAGGCAAATCAGGGCAAGTGAGGGTTGAACAAATCGTTCATGACCTCACAGTTTTAGACACGGCAATATATTTTAACGCTAAATACAATATTGCTTTTTCTTCTATGGTTACAGAAAAACAGCTCCACAGTAAAGACGGCTTCGGCATACGCAGACACAGACCCGATTTTGTGTTTGAATACAATCAAAAGAAATATTGCGTTGAGGTTGAACTCAATTTAAAATCACGAGAACGATTTTTAAAGAACATTGTTTCAAACTTTACCGATTACGACGGGCAGTTTTGGGTTGTACCCGACATTAATTCAAAGATTGCGGTTTTCCTTGAAAAGCAGAAAAACAATTACCCTAATATTAAATTGATTGAACTTTCGGAGGTTAAAAATTATGAGCTTTGAAGAAATATACAATCGGTGTTGACAGATATTCAAATATCATATTCTTTGCCGTTATCGGTGTTGCGCTTTTCTTTACATATATAAGTATCAGACGAAACCTTTTAGTTAAACGACATTTCAATTTTTGGAAAGAGCTGAAACGAATGGACAAAAAGCAAAAGAAAGTTTTTACCGATACTTCGGGTACTTTTATCGGACAGGCACACAAAAGGAAGATATATATTCCCGACGATTGCAAGCACGTTTTTGTCTGCGGTACAACAGGCAGCGGAAAAACGGTTGCACTTTCCAATTTCATAAAGCGAGGAACTGACTGCAACTATCCAATGCTGATTGTTGACGGCAAGGGTGACATGGGAAAAGATTCAATCCTTGAAATCACAAAGAAATTTTGCAAGGAAAAGAACAGAAAGCTATACATTATCTCTCTTGCAAATCCTCAGTTTTCCGACAAGTACAATCCTTTTCTTAACGCTTCGCCGACCATGTGCAAAGATATGCTAATCAACATGACGGAATGGAGCGAAGAACATTACAAGCTCAACACGGAACGATATTTACAGAAGCTTATCATACTTTTACAGCAAAGCGACATTCCGCTTTCATTCAGAAATATTGTATACAACATGGGTGTTGAAAAATTTAACCTTTTGAGTGCAAAGCTTTTAAAAGCCGAACTGATATCAAAGCAGGAGCATTTACTAAACCTTGAAATTTCGTCTACTTGCGGAAAGATAGCGCAAAGTGCAGGCGCACGCTTCTGCACAATAGCAGAAAGCGAGTTCGGCGGAATATTTTCCGAAAACGGTATTGACATTTACACGGCGATAAAGGAAAACGCTGTTATTCTTTTCGTACTCAATCCTTTACTTTACCCCGAAATATCACCTTTAATGGGAAGATTAATTCTGATTGACTCAAAGCAAGCGGTCAACAAATGTTTCATTGCTAAACCCGAAAGAGCTTTCTATATCTTTGACGAAATAAATACTTATGCTTCGACCGCTTTAATTGACCTTATCAATAAATCAAGGAGTGCAAACATAACGTCCGTACTTGCAACGCAGAGCTTATCGGATTTAGATTTTACCTGCAACGAAGCTTTCAAAGAACAGGTTATTGAAAACACGAATAACTACATAGTTTTAAGGCAGAACAGCGCCGTTAATTCCGAAAACTGGGCTAATATTTTAGGAACGAAATCAACAATAGACGTCACATATCAATTACAACAAAAAGGCTATTTTGAAACAACCGACACAGGCTTAGGGAGTGCAAGACGAGTAAGAGAGTTTTATTATCACCCTGACGATATCAAAGTTTTAAGAACCGGTAAGGGTATTTTCATGTCAAAAGACTTTCCGTTTCATTCGTACATTTCGGTTAATAAACCGTTTTAGGAGGCACTTTTATGATTGAAAGAATTAAGAAAACAGGGTTATTCATCTACAAAAATCTTTCGTACATACTTTGGTTTTGTTTTTTCTTTGGCTTCTCTATTTCGATAGTACACTCGTTTCTTTCGTTTAAATCGGCTTTTATTCTCTGCGCTATTCTTTATTCAATTTCTATTTTTGTTGCTTTAAAGTTTGGCGAGCCTATATTGAGAGCAATACGAAATGCAAGACCTGTTGAAACGAGACAAGAGAAAGAAACCTTTTTACCCATATTTGAACGTGCAATGCAAGAAGCCAAAGAAGCAAATCCAGACCTTTGCGAAATAAAGCCATATATTATTGACAGCATTTCAATCAATGCTTTTGCAATCGGAAATCACACTATTGCTGTTACAAAAGGAGCTTTGGAAACATTTAACGAGGACGAATTAACCGCTTTGCTTCTTCATGAAACAGCTCACATTATTAACGGAAACACAAAAGCTGAATTATTGAACACAATAGGAAACGGAATGTTTTCTATATTAATTCTAATAATCAACTGTCTTTTTACACTTTTCGATTATGTTTTATGGGATACAGACGAGAGCACATCAAAAGAAGAAAGCAGACACCCAAGAACACTTTTCCTTGTCATTCGTTTTGTCTTTAACTTATATATTCAATTTATTTTATTTGTCGGAAATTTCTTGCTTGCAAGGAACAGCAGAAAAAATGAGTTTTTAGCTGACAAGTATGCTTTTGATTTAGGCTACGGGAACGATTTGATTAATGTGTTATATCTTCTTCAAAAATTCAGCTTAACCGACAAAATGACATTGGTTGATAAAATGCTTGAAAAACACCCGCGTGTTTCACAAAGAATTGAAAAACTTGAAAGGCTCGAAGATGAGACGGCTTGACAAAGCCATAAAGCCCCATACCCCTTAATTGAAAAAAGTGCAAAAAGTTTAGGAGAGTAGAACTCATTCGAGTTTTACTCTCCGTCTTTTTGCATATGCTTTTTTCGGGGTATGGGGATATTTTATAATGTGGTTGTATTTTGAAACCGTTTGATATATAATAGGCTAAGTTATTTTAAACTTACATGTGTACCTTTGGTAAAGTCCGAAAGGGGATTGAAAAGGTCAAAATTCTTTTGTAAGTCTTTTCCGTACATATCTACATATTCAAGTACCATATCAAGTTTTTTATGTCCAAGTATTTTTTGTAGTCGCAAAAGGTCGCCGCCTTTTAAAATCCAATACTTAGCAAACGTGTTTCGGTATATATGTACACTTGTTTTTGTTACACCTCTGCGATTGTTATATCTTGCAATTACCGTCTTTATAGCTTCATTTGATAAAGGCTTTTTATCGTCATTTTCATTACAAAAAAGATAGTCTTCGTCTTCACCTTTTCTATAACTCAAATATTCAATAAGGATTTTTTTCAATTCTTTTTGCATAGGAATACAATATGGCTTTCTATTTTTTACGTGTCTCAAATAAATCTCATTTTCTGAAAAGTGTAGGTCTTTAATTAGTATATTTCTGACTGTTTCAAGACGATTTGCTGTTGAGAGAAAGTAGTTTGTCATTACCCAATTACGGTATTCGCTGAAAGTGCATATCTTTAAATCAGGCTTTTTAAGCAGTAGTTTAAGCTCCTCAGAAGTATATACTTCCTTTACCTCTTTTTCAAATTTAGGAATAACCACAGTAAAACTATTTGTGTAACCCTTTTTTATAAAATAATTCAGTACAGCCCTTAAATGTCGTATGTATGTTGCAATTGAAGCACTTGAAAGATATTCTTCGTTGTTTTTGTTTTTGGGATTGTTTGCTTTTTTAGGCTTTTTCTGTAGGTAACAAATATATTCTTCGACTGTGTTTGTATCTATATCAATACACTTTGAATTTTCCCCGTAAAAGTTAACGAATATTGAAAAAATATTTTCATAGTCTTTAATGGATTTTTCTGAAAGATTATTACTTCTTTTAAAGACAATGAATTCTTTGAAAGCTTCTTTTACGGTTTTTTCTCGGCTATTTCTTTCCATTGTTAATTTCATGCTACTACCCCCTGTAAATTATATTCGGAATAGTGCTCTGATATTAAAAAAATTGAGCACTTGACCGTATTTGAAATGGAAAACAATCAAGTGCTCAATTTTGTCCATTTTAGTTATTATTTAAGAAAATCCTAAAAAACAAAAGATGGACAAGTCCTTTAATCACAAGGAAACTCGTCCATCCTATAAAACTCTGGTGATCCATCGGGGATTCGAACCCCGGACACCTTGATTAAAAGTCAAGTGCTCTACCACCTGAGCTAATAGCCCATAATTCAAAAAAAGAATTATTTAAGCAACTGCGTTTCTCACAGTTGCTTAAATATCTTACAATATTTTTTTGCATTTGTCAATCTTTTTTTTAAATTTTATCAATTTTTTTGTTATTTTTATGAATTTATCTTTTCTATCAATTCATCTACATCTATTCCATGCACTTGGCAAGCTTCTTCTATTGTTTCTTCTTGAGATGCTGGACATCCTAAGCAATGCATTCCTGCCTCTAGTAAAATATTTGCTTTTTCTGGTGCTATTTTTAATAATTCTCCAATTTTTGTTGTTTTTTCTATCATAATTTTTCCTCCTTCAAAAACTCGAAGAGTCTTTGTATTTTTAATTTTCTACTCTTCATTTTAGTTTGATAAACAAAGTCCTGTCCATTATTACTAAAAAATTTTATCATATTTTTTTAAAAAAGTATAGACAAATTTAAAATAATGTATTATTATGGTAAAAACTGGAAAGGAGTGTTTTATTATTTTAATCCATACTTTTTTTATTTCTTTTATTATTAATCTTTTTATTGTTCTTTATTCAATTTATTCTCTTGTTAATATTATAGTTTTCCATAATTTGCAAGGTCTTAAATTAAAAGTAAAAAAAGATTCATTTGACTTATAGGAGGTTTTCTTGAAATTTATCAAAAGATTTTTATTACCTTTTGTTTTTTCTACAATATTGTTTTTTATAGTAATTATTATATTTTATCCAATTTTTACTGCTAAGTCTTTAATATTTCCATACTCTTTAAGTAAATTTGACATTGCATTAGAATACCCTATAATTTGGAATTCTATAAAAAAACTTTATTGTATAACATGTTTTATTGCAATATATTTATCAGTTTTTTCTTTGCAAAGTTTTATATTTGTAAAAAAACAAAAGAGGCAAAAAAAGCCACATTTGTTAAATTTATCTAATTGCAATACTAATTTTAGTCTACTAATTGGTTTAAATAACAAAAATGAAAAAGTTCATATTCCTGAAAAAGGCCTATATCAAAATATTCTTGTTACAGGGACTATTGGCTCTCGGTAAAACCGCTTCTGTAATGTATCCTTTATTAAACCAATTATTACAATCTACCTTTCCCAAATTTGGAATGTTAATTTTAGATGTAAAAGGTAATTTCTATAAACAAGTTCTAGAGTATTCAAAAACTTATAATAGAATTTCTGATGTAATTGTTATAGAACTTAATTCTAATACTCGATATAACCCTTTAGATAAACCTCAACTTAATGCCTCTGTTTTGGCAAATAGATTAAAAACCATCTTAGAACTTTTTTCTACTAATAATTCTGAATCTTACTGGTTAGATAAAGCACAAGAAATATTAACAGAAGCAATTAAACTATGTCGATTATATAACAATAATTATGTCACTTTTACTGAACTACATAATTTAATAAATTATGATGATTATTATAAAAGTAAAATAGAGAATTTGAGATTTATATTTCAAACTGGTAAATTATCACACAAAGATATTTTTAATCTATATTCATCTCTTAACTTTTTTGAAAATGAATTTAAAAATTTAGACTCTAGAACAATTTCTATATTAAAATCAGAAATAAGTAGAATTACAAATACATTCATATCTGATTATGAAATATCTAAAGTATTTTGTCCTAATAAAAAAGATATTAATTTTAATGGATTTAAAGATGTAATAAATAATAAAAAAATTGTTGTGTTAAACATGAATATTGCTAAATATAGAAATCTGTCAAAAATTATAGCAGCATATTTAAAACTTGACTTTCAAACAGAAGTATTGTCTCAGCTTTCTTCAGACAAAGAAGTTTTACCAACAATATTTATGTGTGATGAGTATCATGAATATGTAAATGCATCTGATGCAGATTTTTTTGCTCAAAGTAGAGAGTCGAAATGTATAAGCATTGTTGCTACTCAAAGTTATTCTTCATTACTAAATTCATTAAAAAATGAATCCACTGTAAAAGTAATAGTTCAGAATTTAGTTAATAAATTATGGCTCAGAACAGATGATATATTTACTATAGAAAATGCACAAAAACAAATAGGAAAAGAAGATAAACAAAAAATTTCAAAAAGTATATCTGAGAATGCTTCTGAAACAAATTTTAATTATTTTACAAATTCTTTAGTATCTAAAAAATCTAACATTTCTGAAAGTATTTCTACTAATATTCAAAATGATTTTGTTTATGATACAAAATTTTTCACTCAAAATTTAGAAACATTTTCTTGTCTTGCTTTTATTTCAACTGGAAATGACATTATTCCTCCATGTAAATTAAATTTAATTCCATATTTTAAAACTTATGATAATAATCATACTGATAAAAAATCTAATTTAAAAATTATTTGAAAGGGTGATTAAAATGAAAAAAAGTCTTTTGTTTTATTTTAAAATTATTTTTATTTTATTTATTATTTTTATATTTTCTTTTTATAACAATACTTTTGCTGCTTATCCTAAATTAGTTTCAAGACTAATTAACGGTTTTGAAACAATTAAGGAATGGATAATCAAAATTTCTACTCCTGCTGCTGCAGTAGCTGTTCGGTACTGGAGTTTTTATGAAAAAATTTAGTTTTGGAGATGAAGAAAGAATAAGAATAGGTAAGAAAGTTATTCGTGGTAGTCTATTTTCTTATGCATTTATATTAGCAATAGATTTAATACTTTCTACAATTGCAATTTTAGTTTATTAAAATAATGAGGTGTAATTTTGGAAAACGAACAATTAAATATAGTAGAAATAATAACTCAAACTATTAATAATTTATTTTCTAATTTATTTTCTTCTGTTGATAATTCTTTATATTCAATTTTAGATGATTTATTATTTATAAATGCTGATATTCTAGAAGATAAATATTTGAATTCAATATTAGGTTCTTCTTCAAGTGGTATTATATTAATTTGCAACTCTTTACTTATTGGTTTATGTATGTACTATGCAATAAAACTTTTATTATCACATCTAACATTTTCCCAAGTTCAAAAGCCTTCTCAATTTACTTTTAAATTATTTTTATGTGTAATTTCAATGAATTTTTCTAGTTTTATTATAAGGAACTCTATTTATCTAATTTCTGACTTATCTCTTTCTATTAGAGAAGTTGGTGAAATAGTTTTTAATAAAAATATATGTTTATCTACATTTATACAGGAATTTAATTCCACTATTTATTTAGAAGATTCCTCTTTTAATATTTTTACATTAAATGGTTTATTAAAAAGTTTCGTTTCTGTTGGTTTTTTGAACTTAGCTATATCATATGCTTTAAGATATATAATGATAAAAGTTTTTATATTTATCAGCCCTTTTGCTTTCATGTCTCTTATTAACCCTTCCACTTCTTGGCTCTTTAAAACATGGTTAAAATTATTTTCTTCTCTTTTGTTATTGCAGGTTTTCGTCTCACTTATTTTATTAGTTACATTCTCTATTAATTATACTTCATCTGATATTTTCTCTAAAATTGTTTATATTGGTTCTATCTATTCTTTAATTAAGGCAAATACTTTTGTCAAAGAGTTTATGGGAGGATTATCTACTGATGTAAGCACAGGTATTTCAAACTTCAAGAACCTGTTTACAAAATAATAACTATGGAGGTCTTTTATGAAATTTATATTTCCACAAAACTATTCTTTTAAAAATAAATTATTTGGTTTTATAGATTATTCAACTTTATTTTTAAATATTATATGGGATTTCTTTATGTTTTGCTTTTTAGATTTATTTAATTTAAATATTTCTATTAAAATTTCTATTTTTATAATATTTTGCTTCCCATTATTTCTTTTTAGTATTATTGGATTTAATCATGAAAATTTTATTTATGTATTAACTTATTTGTTTAAATATTTATTTAATAAGAAAATTTATTTTTATTCTAAAGAATAATGTCGTTCTTTATTGTAAAAGCCCCTTAAAAATGATATAATTTTTATGCAAAATAATATTTCTTTTTAATTTGGGGGAATCTTTATGAAATTAGAAAAAAACGACAGGTCAATGCTATTCTCTGAAACACAAATTCCTGATGTTTTTTTTACAGAATATATGTCAGAAGCAAATGGTGATTATATAAAAGTATATTTATGTATGCTTTTTTTAACCAAATATGATAAAGATATAAAATTAAATGATTTATCTAAAAGATTAAACATTAGTTTATCTATTATTCAGGCTGCTCTTTCTTATTGGGAAGAAAAAGGCGTTCTTACAAAAAAAGTAAATGGATATATATTAAATGATCTTCAAGAAATTGAACTACATAAGCTATATTCTCCTAATCTTTCTCTTTCTCCTGAAGATATAAAGAAAAATGCAGATAGTCAATATCGTGCTAAGGCAATAGAATGCATTAACAATATGTATTTTCAAGGAGTAATGTCTCCAACTTGGTATAGTGATATAGATTTATGGTTTAAAAAATATCAATTTGATGAACAAGTTATGATTTCTCTTTTTGATTATTGTTTTAATAAATCTGCACTTCACAAAAATTATGTAAAAACTGTCGCTGAAGCTTGGAATAAAAATAATATAAAAACTTATGATGAATTAGAATGTTATTATCAAAGATACGAAAAATTAAATAAAATAAAAAAAGATATTGCAAAAAAACTTGGCAGATTTTCTCCACTTACTCAATTTGAAGATGCTATAATAGAAAAGTGGGTTGTAGATTTTAATTATGGCTTAGAAGTTATTAATATTGCTCTTAAAAAGACTACATCTAAAGCAAATCCAAGTTTTGATTATTTAGATAAATTAATTTCTGATTGGCATGATAGAAATTTAAAAAGTGAAAATGATGTAAATAATTTCTTATCAGAAATTAAACAAAAAAAGAAAAATATAAAACAATTAGAAAAGCAAACAAATTATAATAACTATGAACAAAGAAATTATGATAATTTAGATAACTTATATGCAAACAAAAAATTGTAATTTGTGTGAGGGGGGAATTCTAGGGACTGTCCCTCAAAATCCCCAAGCCTGGGGATTTTGGGGACTGTCCTGAATTCACCCGGAACTGAACAAATTACAATTCATATGAAAGTTGAGGAAATAAATGAATAATTCTATATTAAATGATTTATTAAAACAATATGAAAAAACAAGATTAAATAATATGCATGATTTAGAAAATAGAAAAAAAGAATTATATTTATCTAATCCAAAATTGCAAGAAATAGATAAAAAATTAAGTTCTTTATCTATAAATACTGCTAAATCTATTTTGCAAAATAATTCTGCAGGGTCTTTAAGTACTCTAAAAGAAAATATATCAAATCTAAAACAAGAAAAGGAAAAATTATTAAAATCTTTAGGATTATCTTTAGAATATTTAGAGCCTTTCTATAATTGTAAGCTTTGCAAAGATACTGGCTATATTTTAAATAATGGCAAAACAAGTATGTGCAGTTGTTTAAAGCAGAAAATATATAATATTGAATATAATCAAAAAAATGAAAATATTATTAAAAATCAGAACTTTGATAATTTTAATGCTAATTTATTTTCTAATGAGGTAAATGAAAAAAAATATAATTCAAAAATATCTCCTAGAGAGAATATTACAGATATTAAAAATGCAGCAATAAATTTTATTAATAATTTTGATGATGAAAATACTAAGAATTTGATTTTTTCTGGAGGTACAGGTCTTGGTAAAACATTTCTTTCTAATTGTATTATAAACAGTTTGCTAGAAAATGGTAAAACAGTAATGTACCAAACAGCCCCAGTAATGCTTGATAACTTAATTTCTGATTTGTTTGCTAAACCTGATAAACAAATTGGTATATCTTCAAGTTTATTATCTGTTGATTTACTTGTAATAGATGATTTAGGCACAGAAACTTTAAACAGTATGAAATTTACTGAATTATATAAAATAATTAACACAAGACTTTTGTCTAATAAAACTAAAACTATAATTTCAACAAATTTGGATCTTCGCGGTATTTTTCAAACATATGATGAACGTTTAGCTTCTAGATTTGTTGGTTATTATGATATTTATAGATTTTTTGGTGATGATTTAAGATTAAAAAAATAAGTTGGATTTTATCTCCAACTTATTTTTTTACGATATAAGTTTTTATTTTAGAGCTTCACTACATTTATGGCAAATTGTTGGATTTTCTTTATCCTCTCCTACTGTTGTTGAATACATCCAACATCTTTCGCATTTTTCTCCTTCTGCTTGTTCTATTTTAACTCCTAATTTTTCTTCATTTGATCTTTGGTTTTCTTCTACTTCTAAATGAGATATTATAAATACTGTTTGTAATAGTTCTTTATTTTCTTTTATAAAGTCATATAAATCTCCTTCAGCAAATAGTGTAACTTTTGCATTTAATGAATGTCCTATTATTTTTTCTGCTCTTGCTTCTTCCAATTTTTTAGAAACAATTTCTTTTATTTTAACTATTTTTTCCCATTTTGCTCTAAGTTCCTCATTTTCATACTCAGGATTTACTTCTGGATATGTTGTAAGCATTACACTTTCCACTTTTTCGCTTTTTGATTTATTCATATATTTCCATATTTCTTCTGCTGTAAAGCTTGTAAGTGGTGCAATTATTCTTACTAATGAGTCTAAAATTATATACATCGCTGTTTGAGCTGCTCTTCTTTCTTTAGAATTTGCTTTTGCAGTATATAATCTGTCTTTTATTATATCCAAATAAAAACTACTCATATCTGTTACACAAAATACATTTATTGCTTGATATGCTTCGTGGAAATCATATCTATCGTAACTTTCTGTGCATTTTTTTACTAAATCATTTAATTTTAATAAAGCATATTTATCAATTTCTTGTAATTCGCTGTATTGAACCATATCTTTATCTGGATCAAAGTCTGATGTATTTCCTAGAATATATCTTGCAGTATTTCTCATTTTTCTATAAACTTCTGTTATTTGCTTTAATATATCTTTAGATAGACTTACATCTGATTGATAATCTGAAGAAAGTACCCACAATCTTAAAATATCTGCTCCATATTCTTTAATTACTTCTTGTGGAGGTATTACATTTCCTATACTTTTAGACATTTTTTTACCTTGGCCATCAACTGTCCATCCATGTGTTAAAACTTGTTTATATGGTGCTATTCCATTTGTTGCAACAGAAGTTAATAATGAAGATTGGAACCAACCTCTATATTGGTCTGCACCTTCTAAATATAAATCTGCTGGATATGGTAAACCTCTTTCTACTAAAACACTTTGATGTGTTGAACCAGAATCAAACCATACATCCATTATATCTTTTTCTTTTACAAACTCTGTACATCCACATTCTTTACATTTTGCTCCTTCTGGCATTAACTCTTTTGCAGTTAAATCCCACCAAGCGTTTGAACCTTTTTCTTTAAAAATTGTTTTTAATTTTTCTATAGATTCTTTTGTTACATATTCTTTTCCACATTCTTTACAATAATATATTGGAAGTGGAACTCCCCATGTACGTTGTCTAGATATACACCAGTCTGCTCTTTCTTTTATCATATTAGAAATTCTATCTGCTCCCCAACCCGGAATCCATTCTACACCTTCTGCTGCTTTTATAGCTTCATCTTTGAATTTTTCAACTGAGCAGAACCATTGTTCAGTTGCTCTAAATATTATTGGATTCTTACATCTCCAACAATGTGGATATGAGTGATTAATTTTTTGTTTTTTTAGTAAAAATTTATTTTCTTCTAGCCATTCTATTATTTTGTCATTAGATTCATCATATTTAAGTCCTGCAAATATTCCTGCACCTTCTGTTTGGTATCCTTTTCCATCAACAGTTACTACTATTTCTAATCCATTTTTTAATCCACATAAATAGTCTTCTTTACCATAGCCAGGAGCTGTATGTACTGCACCAGTACCTGTTCCAAGTTCTACAACTATTGTATCATCACTTCCTAAGACTACCCTAGAAGTTCTATCTAAAAATGGATGTTTGCAAAGAACGCCTTCTAAATCTACTCCATTTAAAGTTTTTATTGTTTCATATTTTTCAATTCCAGCTTCTTTCATTACATTATCTACTAAAGCTGTTGCCATAACTAAATTTCCTTGATTTGTTTTTACAATTGAATATTCAAATTCTCCACCTATTGTTATACCAACATTTCCTGGAAGAGTCCATGGAGTTGTAGTCCATATAACAAAGTATGTATTTTCTTTATCAAATAATCCTTTACTATCTTCTACTGGGAATTTAACAAATATTGATGTTGTGTCTACATCGTTATATTCTATCTCAGCTTCTGCTAATGCTGTTTCACAATCAGTACACCAGTAAACTGGTTTTAATCCTTTATATAAATATCCTTTTTCATACATATCGTAAAATACACCTAATTGTCTTGCTTCACATTTTGGATCATATGTTATATATGGATCTTTCCAATCTCCTAATACTCCAACTCTTTTAAATCCTTCTATTTGTTTATCTTTATAATTTCTTGTAAATTCTAAACAAGTATCCCTGAATTGTGATACTGGAATTTTATCTCTATCTAGCCCTAATTTTTCTATTGCTTTTTTTTCTGTTGGCATTCCATGTGTATCAAACCCCGGAACATAAGGAGTATAATATCCTTTTAAATTTTTATATCTTACTATTGTATCTTTTAATATTTTGTTTAAAGCATGCCCTATATGAATTTCTCCATTTGCATATGGAGGTCCATCATGTAGCACAAAGCTTTTATGTCCTTCATTTTTCTTTAACATTTTTTCATACAAGTCATTATCAAAAATCTCTTTTTCTATTTCTGGCTCTCTTTCTGGAAGATTTGCCCTCATAGGAAAATCTGTTTTTGGTAAATTTAGTGTTTTTCCATAATCCTTTTTTTCTTCACATTTGTCACACATATTAAATTCTCCTTTCTAATAATGGTGTTTTACATTTGTGGAATGTTGTGAACAAGCATCCTACAAAAAAATCTCGTCCTACATAGGACGAGATTTTTCTCATGGTACCACCTAATTTATATAAATTTTAAATATAAACAAATTTATACATCTTATTTGTCTTTAACGCAGACTTACGACTTAAATTACTTTTTTCATTCAAGCAACTCCAAGGTGATAACAAATAAATTATTATCTTGCTAGAATTTCAGCATTCATCTAGCTCTCTGTTAGTTTTACTTTATTTGTCTTGTCCTTTTCTTTGTTTTTAAATTATGCATAAAATATTATCACACTTTTTTTCTTAAATCAAGCATTTCCGTAAGATTTTTAATTGTTTTCTTCTTCTTTTTCAGTTATTTTTTCAATGCTAACTACTCTTCCTTCGTGTGTTCTCATTAATGTAACGCCTTGTGTAGATCTTCCAAGTATACTTATTTCTGACACATTGATTCTTATTATTGTTCCTGTATCTGTTATAAGCATTACATCATCTGGTTCTTCTACAATTCTAATACCTACAATTGAACCTGTTTTAGGTGTAACTTTATATGTTATAACACCTTTTCCACCTCTTGTTTGTACTCTATATTCTTCAAGTTCTGTTCTTTTTCCAAATCCATTTTCTGTAATTGCAAGTAATGTTGCGTTAGCTCCTGCTATAATAGATTCCATTCCTATTACTTCATCATCTTTACCTAATCTAATTCCTATAACTCCTTGGGATACTCTTCCCATTGGTCTAACATCTTTTTCATCAAAGGTAATTGACATTCCTTCTTTTGTAACTAAAACTATATTGTCTTCTCCATCTGTCAATCTTACATCTATTAATTCATCTTCACCCTTTAGTGTTATAGAAAGAAGGCCTGTTTTTCTTGCAGAATTATATTCACTAAGTGCAGTCTTTTTAATAATTCCATCTCTCGTTGCAAATAATAAGTATTTTCCTTCTGCAAAATTTTGAATTGGAATAATTGCAGAAACTTTTTCTCCTGCATCTAAACTTAATAAATTTACTATTGCTGTACCTCTTGCAGTTCTTCCTGCTTCTGGAATTTCATATCCTCTTAATTTATACAATTTTCCTTTATTACTAAAAAATAAAATTGTATCATGTGTTGAAGCTGTAAATATTTGCTTAACAAAGTCTTCTTCTCTTGTTGCAATACCAGTAATTCCTTTTCCACCTCTTTTTTGGCTTTTATATGTATCTATTGGCATTCTTTTTATATATCCAAAATGTGTTAAAGCAATTACAGATTGTTCTTCTTTAATTAAATCTTCAACATCTATATCTCCTTCAGCTGCAACTATTTTTGTTAATCTTTCATCGCCAAATTTATCTCTTATTTCTATTAATTCATCTTTAATTATTCCATATACTAAAGTTTCACTAGATAAAACTTCTTTCAAGTATGCAATTAATTTCATTAATTCATTATATTCTTCTTCTATTTTTTCTCTTTGTAATCCAGATAGTGTTTTTAATCTCATATCTAGTATTGCTTGAGCTTGTATTTCAGAAAGACCAAATCTTTCCATTAATCTTTCTTTAGCATCATCATATGCAGCTCTAATAATTGCGATTACTTCATCTATATTATCTAATGCAATTTTTAATCCCTCTAATATATGAGCTCTTGCTTCTGCTTTATCTAAATCGAATTTTGTTCTTCTTAATACTACATTTTTTCTATGTTCTATGTAATGGTCTAAAC